>FWPU01003295.1_pt1 | contig 41242 bp, 33 predicted proteins | sample 2228361 | NCBI WGS metagenome assembly FWPU01 (sample SAMEA103939777, study PRJEB20133) | metagenome | reverse complement strand
CAGGAGAAGCATAAATCACGACAGTACCATTTCCTTCAAGTATGGATGCTACATTAGCCGTTACAGAAAATATTCCATTAAAAATATTTCTCGGAAAGTCATAGCTTATTCTTGCTGAACCTCTGACAGGCACATCGTTTCGGTCATTTATTTCCGTAATGAAATATACATTGCCTTCAAGGTACATTGTGTTAATTCCACCTGAGGAAGTAAAATCCGCACCAAATGTAACATCTGCATTATAAGTTTGTCCACCACCAGTGTTTCCAAAAATAATTGTTGCCTGAAAACCAAAATTAATTCCGTTATCAGGGACAAAAGTTACACCGCTAAGAGTTAATCCGGGTCCGCCTCTGCCGGATGTATCAGCAGTTGTTAATGATTGTGCATTTGGCAGAGGTGTAGTTCTTCTCATTTTATACCAGGCACCACCACCAAATCCATATATGTCTAATCCTGAAAAAACAGTTATTCCGGGGTTAAATACCACCTGAGCATCAACGAACCAATATCTGAAACCACTCTTTGATCCAAACTGTGCCGAAACCTGAGCAGAAATTGTAGGTCTGAAAGTAGCACGAATAAATCCTTTAATACCATTACCATAGGTTACATCCTGATTATAAAATCTTAAACCACCACTAAGTTCAACAACGCCTACAGAACCAGATACATAAATTGAATCGAGATCAACACTGTTGAATTCCCAGTATTGCCTTCCACCTGAGCCGCTAAGATTTAATCTTCCAAGAACAGCAAGTGTTGTCGCAGCAGAAAATGTGTTTGATTCACCTGTAAGGTTCAAGCTTAAGGTAAACTGAATACCAGCTAAAGGTTGTCCATCACTTCCTGTACGAGTAGTGATTCCAATATTTTGAATTGAGACAGGAAATCCACCAGCTTGTCCGCCATCAGGTGGTGACGGAGCGTCTGGAAGGTATTCAGGAACCTCAATTGCTAAAAATTTCTGCGGACTTGCAAAACCAAATCTTACACAACTATCAGGACAATCGATGTATGGTGCCCGGGTTTGGAATGCAAGTCCCTGGAATCGCATTCCAGTAAAACTTGTTTGTCCAACTGCAGGTAAGTTTGCGTTAATGGTTAGTCTTCCGTGTAATTCAGCTCTTGCCATAAAACCACTTCCATCAATTGTAACTCTGATATTTGTGGTCGGGTCTAATTCAAGTGTAGCTACCCATAGATTAGCATTTATTCTTGATCTTGGTTGTACTATAAAATTATAACTAAAACTACTGCTTGTATCCATGCTCAGCACTGAATTATAAAACAGGGTTGAATCAGTGAATGATGTTCCGATTTGTCCGTTAAACCCAGCTTGAGAAAAAGAATTTTGTGTCATATCGAAATAGATAGTATCAATGGAGAAGCTCCAGCCGTCAAGATTTCCACTTCGTAAAATATTTTCTGCACGAATACTTGCAGTGAAACCGGTTCGGTCTATAATCAAATCATTTACTGCAAAACTTACTCGTTGAGTTGGTACATCATTACTTCTGAATTCACCTGGAAGTTTAAGTGCAATCCTTTTAAGATAAAATCCTTTCCAAAGAAGCTGCAGATTACCGCCTGCGGTTGTATCTCCAAATTCAACGGGACGATAGTTATAGTTTCTTGGGAAATTAAAAGCAGTTGGATTTTCAAGATCAGAAAAGTCCCACCATGCTTCAGTAACCTGAAAACCGAATCCCTGAACACCTTTAATCTGAAATGGTCTGTTGAAAGTAAGACCAACAATCCAGTTATTGTGTCTTCTGATTGTTGTTCTGAACTCGGCTTTAATCTGCTCAGTTCCAATGCTTCCATCATCTCTGTCTTCAACTAAAAGATTTGAACCGAAGACAACTTCTCCGGCTAAAGTTAGATTAACGAAGCCATTACAATCCCAGCGAACGAATGTACCAGAGTCAACAACGGTTGTATAATCTGAGCTGAACCTTGTTCCTTTTAATCTTATCGTTAAATCATCAGCCCATAAATATTCTTTATCAATTGGAAGGTAAAGCATACCTCTGCCCAAACCACCTAATCCATTTGGATGAAAACAAATCTCTTTGGCACCAAGACCTAGCCAGCCATGTAATTCAGGAAAGTCAAGAGCTATCATAGCATTAAGTTCAGCTCTTTCGGGAGTGAAATCCAGGTTTACAATTGCAATTGTATATCTTCTTCCTTCAATTTCTTGGTCTAATCCAATTGGCATTCCAATAGGAGTAGAACTCGTAAATGCATTTACAAGTCTTCCTGCCTGATTAACAAAGCTATTTAAGTTTTGTAATTGTTCATCAGTTACTCCTGTCAATGATCCACCAGCGGTTAATAATGTCGGTGGAATTATACTCTCATTATCATATTCAGCTTTAACCGTTCCTTCATAAATTTTATTAGCTGCGTTAACTCTTATATTGTTGAAAGCAACTTTTATAGGTGCTTTGAAGAATGGAACATTTATAGTTCCTCTTCCACTCGCTGTCTGACCACTCCAGTTGATTTCTGTTACATTTAATGTAAATAAACCAATCGTCAAGCTGCTTCCAACAGTTGCAGTTGTAACCGGAATCCGTTCAGAAGCAGGAATTAGAGGAGCTTCGCAATCAGCAATGCAACTTCCTGGTGTAGCAACTGAATCACCACCTCTTGAGGTTGTATCTCTTGTACCAATATAAAATCTGTAAATGTCACTAACTCTGTAAGCTGTACTTGAAAGATTGCCAGGATCTGATAACCATTTTACTCTCCAGTAATACCACCCTGTATCCGTTGCTGTATATGGAACTGAGACATCTTTGTATAACTGAGACAGAACATTTGATGGATTATCAATTGCAGTGTTTAAATCAAACCCGGACCCAAGTGTATTGTCAGCAACATTAACAGGAGTTGTTGCAAAACTATCTCTTGAAATTTCTAAAACCCATCGCTCATTAACTGAACCATTAAAGAAAGAAGCCGCTCTTCTTGGAAGTCCGGATTGAAGAATTGAAAATGGCGGAGCAAGCCTTGAAGGTGGACTAGAAGTTGTAAATAAAAGATTTATTGAACCCGGAGAGATAGTGTCATTGTTAGCTGGTTGTCTTAATATAGGTTTGCCCATTCCAACACTGAAATTCCCACTAAGTCTACCGCTGATTTCTGTTTGTGTTCTGCTTCTGATTTCAATATCTGCACTCCAGTTATAGTTTCTGCCATGAACAAAATCTGGTGGTGTTGGCGAGTCATCCAAACGTTTATTGATTGGCAGGTGCTGAGCTTCTTCCTGAGTTATGTCGATTCCACCAAGCGCAGCTTCCTGAGATTGCTCAGGACCATCAGGCCATCGTATTTCATTGCTTCCTGTCCTATCCCGAACATAAAGAGAAGTGCCCTGTTCAAAAAGTTCAAATCTTACACCGCATCTGAAGTAGGAATCAGAATAAGGATCGTATCTGAAAATAACAGGAAAATAATTCCACGGTACTGTATCATTATTTGCAGGAAAAACTATAGTCAAATTACCACCAGAACCCGAGCCTCCACCTTTTGTGAAAGTAAATATTTCTGACTTTCCATCATTTTGTGTTGGAGGAAAACCAAATTGATCAAGTGCCTGAATCTGCCAGGCGTATCTTTTTCCAGCTTCTAATTCAGGTGCATCAAGCTGATATGTAAATGTGCTTGTTGAAATCTGATTATTTTCATATACCGGATAGTTTGCGGATAGTGCCTGTGCAGGTGTTTGTCCGGTCAATATTTCTGCAATTCTTAATGTGTATTTTATTTCATAAGCAGATGGAACAATTACAGGAATCCATTGAAAAGTTGGATATGTTATAGTCGGATCCAAATTAGCATTGTCTTCAGGAGAGATTAATTGCGGAGCGGAGGGATATAAAATTGTAAAATCAGCACAGATATTGGACGCCAGAATTGCACCGGTAGTTGTTTCAATATTAATACAAACCGTATAATCTCCTTCAAGTAATCTACCTGTTTGCTGCACTTTATTCCGGTAATCTGAATCTGTGTATGAGGCATCTGAAAAACTGATTAAGCTTGTGTTATCAATTATCTGAACTGCTGCGCCGGTAAGCGGTATTGGATTGGTAATGCTTCTGAAAACTTCACCTCTTCCCTGCTTTGTAACAATAGCTCTTAATCGGATATCAATTACTGAATTGGAATTGTTAAATACCGTTAATCCTCCAAGTGCTGAAGGATTAGTTTCCCAATCACTAACATAAGGTGAAGGATATGGATTAAAGGTAAGATTACCGCTAATAGATTGTGAAAAAGTAATTATGTGTAAAGATAATATAAAAATAGCGGTTAGGACTTTTATCATAATGCCTCCTGACTGATGAAATTCTACTTTCCGTACTCAGCTAAAGATATGAATTTTTATTTGAAGCATGCAAATTTTTTTTAATAATTAATTTTATTTTTTTAACAAATAATTGCGAAGGCGAAATGTTAAGTCTTAAAAAAATGTATTAGATAGTCAGGAATTTATTGAATTGCTCAAGTGAAGCTGGATTTGCAAGTGCTTCTTTATTATCAACTTTTTCTCCATTCAGAATTTTCGTAACTGCTATTTCTACTTTTTTCCCGCTGATTGTATAAGGCACTTCTCTGATCTCGTAAATTTTTGATGGAACATGTCTTGGTGTGCAGGAATTTCTGATATTCATTTTTATCTTTTGTATCAAATCATCACTAAGAAAATAATTTTCTTTTAACACTACAAATAAAATAACTTCTACATCTCCTTCAATCTGTTTTCCGACAACAAGACTGTCAGCTATTTCATCCATTGCCTCAACTACTTTATAAATTTCTGCTGTTCCGATTCGAACACCACCGGGATTTAATGTTGAATCTGAACGACCATATACTATTACTCCACCTCCTGAGGTTATTTTTATGTAATCACCGTGTCGCCAAATACCAGGATAAAAATTGAAGTAAGCACTCTGATATTTCGAACCATCAGGATCATTCCAGAAGTAAATTGGCCTTGAAGGAAATGGAGCAGTACAAACCAATTCTCCTTTTTCTTCAATCAACGAGTTACCGTTTTCATCCCAGGCTTCAACTTTAATTGCTAAACCGCGACATTGAATTTCACCTGAATAAACTGGCAGTATCGGGCAACCTAACATAAAACACGAAATGATATCTGTTCCTCCGGATATCGAGGAAAGCAAAACATCATTTTTTACTTTTCCATAAACAAAATGAAAATTCTGGTCAGTCAGAGGAGAGCCGGTAGACAAAATAGTTTTTAAGGAAGTAAGTTTAAATTCTTTTTGTGGAATCAAGCCAGATTTTTCAATCAGTGTGAGATATTTGGGTGATGTACCGAAAATATTAATTCTTTCCTCATCAATTATTTTCCACAATCTGTCTATCGGATGAGCAGGATTTCCATCGATTAAAACTATTGTTGCGCCTGTTTGCAATGAACTTACTAACCAATTCCACATCATCCATCCGCAGGTTGTGAAATAAGTAATGACATCTTCTCTTTTAAGGTCAGTGTGTAATGTAAGCTCTTTATAATGTTGAAGTAAAGTACCACCAGCACCGTGAACAATACATTTTGGTTTACCAGTTGTTCCGGATGAGTACATTATATAAACAGGCTGATCAAAATCAGTCTGAACGAATTCAAAGTCTTTCTCATCATAATTCATTAAATCCGAGAATTTGAGAATTTCATCTGTTATAGTGTCAGATTTTGATGAAGTGAAATCATAGAATTCATCAATCAGAATAATTTTCTGAATACTTGGGATTCTTTTTTTAATTTCAGTTATTTTTTCTGAATTATCAATATGCTTATCACCATAATAATAGGATTTGGTTGCAAATAAAATTTTTGGTTCAATCTGACCGAACCGATCGACTACACCTTCAATACCGAAGTCAGGAGATGTGCTGCTCCAGACAGCACCAATAGATGTTGTAGCAAGCATTGCAACAACTGCTTCCGGAATATTTGAAACATAACCAGCAACTCTGTCTCCCTTACTAACTCCAAAACTTTTTAATGCACTTGCCACTTTTCGAACGATTAAATTTAGTTCTGAATATGAAATTCTGACTGTTGGATAATTTTCCCTGTAAGATATTAAAGCAGGATGTTCATCGTTGAATCTTAAAAGATTTTCTGCGAAGTTTAATTGAGCACCAACGAACCACTTTGAATCTTTGATTCCTTTTTCAATCAGAACTTTGTCGAAAATTTTGGAATGAATGACTTCTGAAAATTCCCAAATGTGTCTCCAGAATTTTTCAATATTGTTTATTGACCAATCATAAAGTTGGTGGTAATCAGAGATGTTTATTTTTTCTTTTTCAGAAAGATATGAAATGAAACTAGTGATGTTAGCTTGAGCAATTCGTTCTTTTGAAGGTCTCCAAAGTAATTCACTCAAGTTTTTGCTCCTCCGAATTAACTTAGTTGATTCGAAAATAAAGCTGTCTTCCAGGCAAAATCAGAATCATTTTTTTCCAACGCAAGTTTTGCTGTCAACTCAAGAAAATATTTTTTTTGAGCAGCAGATAAATTCAAATCAAGAGCGCAGCGAAGCATATACCTGAAATTTCCTAACCTCTGATAACGATAAAATGCTTCTTCTGAAATTTCATAATCAGATAATCTTTCCTGTTTAATCTGCTCAATAAAATCATTCACTTCTTCTTTGGTAGGAACCTTTTCAACATTAGCAAATTTGCCTAAGTTGTTGGCAGAATAGACGAAAGATTGTTTTATAAAATCTGGTAGCTTATCATAACCAATTCCTTTTTTACTAATTGGTTTTTCTACTTCAAATATGGCTTCACCACTTGCTCTGCAATAAAAATCTGCAGACATTCTTGCTACAAGATCAATTTTATGCGGATGAATTATACCATTAACAAATAAATCTTCTGCAACATGAAATTTTACTACCTCACATATGGCAATGTTTGCTGATGCACCACCTTCACCAAAACTTCTCATCTCAAGAAGTTTACATTCCATTTGAAAAGGAGATTCTTTAACTCGTTTGGGTTTAACGATATCAGAATCAATTGGTGTAAGTCCTGTTTTAATGAATTCATCAATTCCATATTCATATTCAGTAGATGCTAAACTAATTTGTTCAACCATTGAATAAGTAACAGAATTTACGACACACTCCTTAGTTTCAATTAAGTTTATGTAAGTATCTTTCAGTGAACCATCACGACCTCTTCTTGATGGTGAGAATGCAACCACAGGTGGATTAGCACCGAACACATTAAAAAATGAAAAAGGTGTGAGGTTGTTTGCACCATTCTTTGAAATCGTTGAGACAAGTGCAATTGGCCGGGGACCGACACCACCTTGAAGCAATCTCTGAATTTCAGGAACAGAAAGTTCTGCAGGAAGAATTGATTTCATTTTAAGCCCGATATGATCCGTTTAATTCGTTTAATGTGTATTACTACTAACTTGTTTTTTCTTAGCCAGAATTGATCTGCTAACTTTAGCTTTCTTTATCTTATTTCTAAGTACACCTAATCCGGCTATTTCCAGCTCCATTTCATCACCATCTTTTAGCCAGACAGGAGTAAATTCTTTTCCATTGGCTTTCGCTTCCAATGCCCAGGTTCCGTTTAATTCAAGATAACAGCCAGTGCCAACTGTGCCGCTTCCGATAACATCTCCCGGATACAAAGTAACTCCGTAGGAAGCTCTTTCAATAAGTTCTGCGAAAGTCCAGTTCATATCTTTAAGATTACCATCCGAAATCTGTTTACCATTATGTCTTGCAATCATTTTCAGATCATATTTATTTCCGAAAGGAGTTGAAATCCTGTACGGTTCTAACTCATCAACTGTTACAAGCCAGGGTCCGAGTGAGGTAGCAAAATCTTTTCCCTTTGCCGGTCCGAGATTTAATTTCATCTCTTCCATTTGCAGCACTCGTGCTGACCAGTCATTCATTATCATATATCCGGCAATGTAACTATCAGCTTTTTCAACAGGAATGTTCTTTCCTTGTTTCCCGATAACAACAGCACATTCGAGTTCAAAATCAAGTTGCTGTAAGTGATCATCTTCAACAATTATATCACCTTCACCAAAAACTGCATTGTGGTTTGTAAAATAAAATACAGGATATTGATCGAATTCAGGAATCATTGGTACACCACGATTTCTTCGAGCAGTTTCAACATGCTGTCTGAAAGCATATCCATCACGCATTGAAGTTGGATTTGGGACGGGAGAAAGTAATCTAACTGATTTCAGTTTTAAATCAGATTTTATTTTACCATTTTTTATTTCAGCGAAAACTTTTCTTGCCAATCTCATTGATTCAGCTTCACCTTCGAGAAACTCTTTCATTGTTGAAGGTAATTTAAGTTTCAATTTGCGGGCTGAGTTTTGTAAATCATAAATGAATTCATTAAAGACGATACCAACTCTCTGTTGTTTATTTGTTTTATATGTAACCAGTTTCATTGCTGCCTTTGAATAATAATATGATGAAGAATTAATTTTTTGATAAAATGAATTTACTTAAGTACTTTAAGATTGAAATTATATTTCGAAAAACTGCTGAAATATTTCATATGTTTCATTCTGAGTAACAATGTTATTGAAAACTGTCATTTTCGCTGAATATCACCCTTCGACAAGCTCAGGGTGACAACCTTCGATGGCAGTGCCATTAGCTGACTGATCAGTTAGAAATATTTCTTTAATTTTTCAGAAGTTTCTTTTAATTTTTAATTGCAATAATAGTCTTCTAATTTTCTCTTAATTCGTTCTAACTTTTCTTCTTCTCAAGCCAGGATTGTGCATAATCTTCAACCATAGTCTCTTTTACATTTTTAGTTAAAAGCAATGGTTGGAAAGTATCAATCATAACAGCATACTCTTCTGTTTCCTTTTTTCCGATTGATGCTTCGGTTTTGCCTGGCTGAGGTCCGTGAGGAATGCCCATTGGATGTAATGTTATCGAACCTTCCTGAACTCCGGTGCGTGACATAAAATCACCATGCACATAATAAAGAACTTCATCACTATCTACATTCGAATGATAATAAGGGGCCGGTATTGCCTGAGGATGAAAATCGTAAAGTCTCGGAACGAAATTACAAATAACAAAATGCTCTGTTACGAAAACAAGATGTGTCGGAGGTGGAAGATGAATTTTACCAACCTTTGGTGCATATTCTTTTATGTTGAATGCATAAGGATAAAGAAATCCATCCCAACCAACTACATCAAAAGGATGATGAGGCAATCTGTATTCGAACATTCTGTTTCTTACTTTAAGCATTAACCTGTAATCACCTTTTCTATCAATTGGTTCCATATAAGCCGGCGGTCGGAAATCCCTTTCATAATACGGAGCATCTTCAGTCAGCTGACCATATTCATTTCTGAAATGTCTTGGTATCTCAAAAGGAGTATCTGATTCTACGATTAACAATTTGTTATTTTTATAATCATCAAGTTTAAGTTGATATGTTGTGCCTTTTGGAATAATAAGATAATCCCATTGTTCAAATTTCAAATCACCATATTCGGACAACAAATGTCCGCTTCCATAATGAACAAATATCATTTCGTGCATCTGAGCATTTCTGTAAAAGAATTCCGCACCTTCAGTGATTGTTGCAGTTGAAATTGTTATATGATCATTTTTCAGAAATTCATTTCTTGCAGAAATAATATTTCCTTTACTTTCTTTCCTGCCGGTAATGAAATGATAGTATTGTAAAGGTGCATCTTTCCAGTCGTTTGCAGAAGTATCAATATTCACTTCACTAATTTTCTCCGTTTCAGGAGGCATGTAAAGATGATATTTATTCGAATAAATTCCTGAAAAACCTTTTGTGCTGAATAACTCTTCGCGATATAAAGTTCCGTCTTCTTTATAAAATGTTATATGGCGCTTTGGTGGTACTTTACCGAGTCTTACATAATAAGGCATAAATAACCTCCTTAAAATTTTCTAATTCAATTTTGTTTTAAATCAATCAACCAATCAATCAATCTAATTCCATTTCAATCTACAGATTGGATGATTTGATGATTGTGATTTTTTATTCGTCCTTATCAAAACTTCCTCTTAACATCTGATCTCTTTCAATTGATTCAAATAATGCCTGGAAATTTCCCTGACCAAATCCTTCTGCTCCTTCGCACCTTTGAATTATTTCATAAAAGAAAGTCGGTCGATCACTGATTGGCTTTGTGAACAATTGAAGCAGATATCCTTTACCTTCCGTATCGCACAGAATTCCATACTTTTTCAATTCATTAATATCTTCTTTGATTTTAATTCCTTTCTCTTTCAGCATATCATAATAAGTATCAGGTGGATTACTAAGAAACTCTACACCGTTATTTCTCATTGCTCTGATTGTTGAAATAATATCATTAGTAGTTATTGCAACATGCTGAATACCGCTACCCATATTTTCTTCAATAAATTCTTCAATCTGTGATTTTTTAATTCCTTCGTAAGGTTCATTGATTGGATTTTTTACAACTGCTTCCTTTGAACGAACTACTTTGGAGAGTAATGCAGAGTATTGCGTTGAAATATCACCAGGACCAAATTCTATAAATGTTTCAAAGTTTAATGTTGTGTTTATATAATTCGCCCAGAGGTTCATCTCATTTGTTCTTACATTACCAACAATATGATCTATCGTCTGAAGACCCGTTTCTTCTCTTTGAATGGTAATTTTCTGAATTGGTTTACCAAATCCTGGCTTGAATATTCCTTTGTAATTATCTCTGTTTATAAAAACTATTTCACATTCATCATACAATCTGATTGCTGCTTCTTCCACAAATCCGTTCTCATCTTCAAATTTTTTAGGAACTCTGATTGGAATACCACCATTTTTAAGAGCTACTTCAAAAGTCTTTTTCACATCATACACTTTTAAAGCCCATCGTTTTACACCATCACCGTGTTTTTCTACAAAGGAAGAAATCTCGTAGTTAGAAGGTTTTATTGCTGAAGAAATAACAATGTTGATATTATTCAGCGAAAGCAGATATGAAACTTTGTCTTTAACACCTGTTTCAGGACCGCTGTAACCAACAATGTTCAAACCCATAGCTTTTGCATGCCAGTAAGCCCACATCTTCGCTGAACCAACATAGAATTCGACATAATCATATCCGATTATTCCTGCTTTTTCAGACATATTAAACTCCTTGGATTAGTTGAGGGAAATTTTCTTGTTCAAATTTATATTAAAATATCTTTAATAGAAAAGTTCAAAGGTGTTTCTCTTATTTGATGCTGTCAAGCAAAAAGAAATCATTCTTTTTAACAACTTTCTTTACAGTAAAATTTTTTTCCGGGTAATTACATAGTTTTTCAATCGGACATTCATAACATTTCGGATTTGATGGTGTACAATATTCTCTTCCTAATCTTAAAAGATTTGTGTGAAAGGAATGAGCAGAATCCTCAGGAATAATGTGTTTAATTGCTTCAAATGTTTTATCAGGAGCTGAAGTATTAACAATCCCAACTCTGTTTAGTATCCGATGAACATGAGTATCAACAGGACAAACATTTCTATTCAATGAAAAAAGTAATACGCAGCTTGCTGTTTTAACTCCGATTCCTTTGTGTTTTGTTAATTCAGACAGAATCTCTTCATCAGATTTTTTCTTCAGATATGATAATGAAATTTTACCATTTTCCTTTTTTAAATGATTGAGTAAGTCATAAATTGCTTTTGACTTTTGCTTACCTAATCCGGCAACCTTGATCAGTTTTTCAAGTTGTGATGGTTTCATCAATAGTACTTCATCCCAACTTTTAATATTCTTTTTCAGGTTTTGAAAAGCAGCATAAGAGTTTTTATCATTTGTATTTTGGGACAGAATTGTTCCAACAATAATATCAACAGGATTTGGTAATCGCTTCTGTCTTTCAGGAATACCGAAATGCTCGATTAAAGTACGATTTATTTTATCTATGATTTTTTTCAAGTTCATTTAATTACCTCGAACAAAGATATTTAATTATTCATTATTTTTGAGAAGAAATAATACGGAGAATTGATGTCCACTTTAATGGTTAGCATTTCCGGAATAAGAGGAATTGTTGGTGAAAGTCTTACACCTCAGGTTATAGTAGAATATACTTCTGCTTTTGCCGAGTTTATAAAGCAAGGGAAAGTTATAGTTGGGAGAGATGCAAGGATAACTGGTCAAATGGTAAAAGACTTAACTGTGGGAACTTTATTGGCAAAAGGACTTGATGTTACTGACATCGGAATAGTTCCTACACCAACCGTTCAGTTTATGGTGAAAACTCTTGAAGCTCAGGGTGGGATTGTAATTACTGCTTCACATAATCCGAATGAGTGGAATGCTTTGAAACTACTTAATTCAACAGGACAATTTATGAGTCCTGATGAACACGCACTATTAAAAACATTTTTAGGAAAAGAATCATTTTATGAAAGCTGGCAGAAGATTGGCAGATATTCAGAATCTTATTCAGCAATTGATAAACACATTGATGCAATTTTGAATCTTGGAATAATTGATGTTGAAAAAATCCGAGAGCGTAATTTCAGAGTTTTACTGGATTGTGTTAATGGAGCCGGTGTTTACTCAGTTCCAAAATTATTAGATCGCCTTGGAGTTGAATACATAAAAATGAACTGTGAAGAAACCGGAATATTTACAAGACTACCTGAACCTGTTCCGGAAAATCTTGCTGATACTATGGAAGCAGTAAAGAAAAGTAATGTTGATTTAGGTATTGTAGTTGACCCTGATGTTGATCGGTTAGTACTTATTACAGAAAAGGGAGAGCCATTTATTGAAGAAAACACAATCACTCAGATTGTTCAGTTTATTTTATCCAAAGCACCCGGCAATGTTGTTGTAAATCTTTCAACAACCAGAGCAGTTGACGATGTTTCGAAAGAATTCGGTTGTAAAGTTTTCAGGTCACCTGTTGGTGAGGCTAATGTTGTTCAGAAGATGAAAGAGGTAGATGCTGTAATTGGCGGAGAAGGCAGTGGAGGAGTTATTTATCCCGCTTTGCATTATGGCAGAGATGCACTTGTCGGAATAGCTTTAACTCTTCAACACCTTGCGGATAGAAGTATAACTTTATCTGAACTAAAAACTAAACTTCCTGAGTATTTTATTTCTAAGAAAAAAATCGAGTTGAAGGGTGTTAAACCTGATGAAGTAATAAAAAATCTGATATTCAAATACCAAAATCAGAATATTAACACTGATGATGGATTAAGAATTGATTTTGATGATCATTGGGTACATTTGCGAAAATCAAACACTGAGCCGATTATTCGGATTATTGTTGAAGCAAGGAGCAAACTTTTGGCGGAAAGTCTGGCTGAGAAATATCTGAATGAAATTAAGGAACTAGTATAATCTCTTTCTCTTCTGAATGTAACTAAAAAGTGCTTTGTCAAAAGGTGTTGAAGTGTCTATTAAAGTGTAATCAAAATTCGAGTTGAGACATTCTCTTTTAATTCTGTCCGTAAATTCATACATTGCCTGCTGATAAGCTTTCTGAATCTGATAGGGTTGAGTTGACATTTTTTCTTCTGTTTCAATATCAACAAATATTGCATCTTTACCAAATCCAAAAGTTCTCTCCATTGGATCTAAAATCTGAAAAACAATTACTTCATTTTTCATATAAGAGAAATGCTTAAGGGCTTTAAGAGTTTTTTCAATATCATCAAAAAAATCCGAGATGATAATTACTAATCCTCTTCTTTTTATTTTTTCTGCAACTTTCGAAAGAGACTCAGAAGTATTAGTCCTGTCAGATGCGGTTATTTGATTTAGTTCAAAAAGTATTTGATATAAATACGACCTTGATGCTTTCGGTGGAAGAAATTTCTTTACAGAATCAGAATAAGTTATAAGACCAGCAGCATCTTGCTGTCTGATTAACAGATATGAAATGGCTGCGGCAAGTGTTTTGGCATATTCAAGTTTGTTGAAATCTTTTCGAGACGAAAACGCCATCGAGCGGCTGCAATCGAGAATAATATACGCTTTCAGATTTGTTTCTTCTTCGAATTGTTTGATAAAGTATTTTTCAGTTTTCCCGAAAACTCGCCAATCAATGTTTTTCAAATCATCACCCTGCATATAAGGTCTGTGTTCACTGAATTCAACACTAAAGCCATGATAAGGGCTTTTATGAAGCCCAACCATAAATCCTTCAACAACAAGTCGTGCTCTTAAATCAAGATTATTTATCCTGGAAATAATTGAAGGATTAAGATAGCTTTTGTAATCAGTTAACTTAAATTCCATTATTGCTGAACCATTTTCTTTTTCAAAATTTCTTCAGGAGATAAACCAATATAATCCAGTTCCTGCTTGGCTGAAGCTGCAAGCTCATGCTGTGGAAATTTCTCGAGGAAAAGATTATAAGCTTTTGTTGCATCATCGTAATTATACAGTTCATTCGCTAAAATAAAAGCTGACATAAACAATGCTTTGGGTGCATCAGGATTTCCGGGAAATTTTTCATATACACTTTTGAAATAGAACTGAGCTTTATCAGCGGATTCTCTGTCTGATAATTTTTTATCCATTTTGTTCTGATAAATAGTTGCAAGCTGAATCAACGCTTTGGGTGAAAAATTATCATCCTTTCTTTCAGCAATTTTAATGAACAATTCAATTGCTTCATCAATTTTATTTTGCTTTAAGAGTTCGTTTGCCTGATTGTAATCACTTTCTATAGATTTTGAACAAGCTACTAAAGCAAATAATAAAACTATTACATAAAATTTTTTCATAATTAGCACTCTAAATTTTATTAGTTAAAAACTGTTGAATCCTTTACTTCACCATTTTCGAATTTTCTTAAAACACGCAATTTTCCATACTGATCAAAGGTTTTCCACTCACCTACTCTGATTCCATTTTTAAAATTTCCCTGTTCAAAAATTTTTCCATCCTGATAGAACCAGGTCCAAGTACTTTCCGGCAAATCATTTACATAAATTCCGATAGTCTGCAGAGTTCCATCCGGCAAATAATATTTCCATTCTCCTTCATTTTTGTCATTTACTAACTTACCCTGCATTTCAATTTTGCCATTTGGATAATATAATATAAAGTCTCCGTTTTTAATTCCATCTTTAACTTCGTATTCAATTATTTTATCCATAACTCTTGATTTATGTCTGCCGGTAAATGGAACAGCCGATGTGCTGTCTTTATAAAGCAGCCCATCCCTCAGAATTAAAGGTTGTCCGAGATTATCATTTTTTTTCTGATCGCAGGAAATTAGAGTAAATGCAAAGAAAAATATTATGAAGAAAACCAGATTATCTAAGTATTTCATGAATTACCTGAATGATTAAACAATTCTCTTAAAGCTTCCAGAAGCTTCATTTTGGTTTCCAGTAAATCCTGGGAAATAACTTTAACCTCTCCAATTACAGGCATAAAATTAGTATCGCCATTCCATCGTGGAACTATATGAAAATGGATATGTTCTTCAATTCCGGCACCACTGACACGACCAATATTAGCTCCTATGTTAAATCCATGTGGCGCCATTACTTTCCGCAAAGCTATTTCTGATTTCTGAAGTAAATCCATACATTCATAAGTTTCATCTTTTGTCAGATTTGGAAAATCATTTGTATGACGCTTAGGTACAATCATCAAATGACCATTATTGTATGGATATAAATTCAATACGATAAAAGAAAACTTACCCTGATAAACCAAAAGATTATTTTTGTCTTCTGGATCAAGTTCTTTCATCTGGCAAAAGATGCACTTTGATTTGTCCTCATCTGATTTGAAAGATTCGATGTATTTTGAGCGCCAGGGTGACCAAAGTTTTTCCATATTAAAATGAAGGCGGAGTTAAATCCGCCCGTTCAATTATTTCTCCTCTTCTCTTGACTTATTATATTCTTCAATTACCTTTTGTTCTATTTCTTTTGGAACTTCCTCATAATGAGAGAATTTTCTCTTAAATAATCCTCTGCCCTGAGTTAAACTTCTCAGTTGGGAGGAATACTTATACAATTCTGCTAAGGGAACAAGAGCTTTAATAACCTGAAACTGACCATCAGCATCCATACCCAAAATTTTTCCTCTTCTACTTGAGATATCTCCCATTACATCACCCATGTATTCTTCCGGAACCTTAACTTCAATTTCATAGATTGGTTCGAGTAAGCAAGGCTTTGCTTCGAGAAATCCTTTTCTGAAACACATCGAAGCAGCAATTTTGAATGACATTTCATCAGAATCAACAGTGTGATATGTTCCATCAAACAAAGTAACTTTTACATCAACAACCTTATTACCTGAGATTACTCCTTTCGCCATCGTTTCCTGAATTCCTTTTTCAACCGCGGGAATAAATCTTCCTGGTACTACTCCACCAACAATGGCATCAACGAATTCAAATCCCTTACCTCTTGGAAGTGGTTCCATCTTAAAATGAACATGACCATATTGTCCTCTTCCGCCTGACTGTTTTTTATGTTTGTATTCAACATCATTAACAGTTGCTTTAATTGTTTCTCTATACGGAATTTTTGGTTCTACAAGGTCAACATCAACTCCGTATCTCTCTTTAAGTCTTTTAACTGCAAGTGCAAGTTGAAGTTCACCCTGACCAGAAACAACCGTCTGAGAAATTTCAGGATCATATTTTACATTGAATGAAGGATCTTCTTCGTGTAGAGTATGAAGTCCGGCAGAAATTTTATCTTCATCTCCTTTTGCTTTCGGAATAACCGCACCATGAATTACCGGCTCCGGAAATATGATTGGTCTAATAATTACCGGAAAATTCTTGGAAGATAATGTATTATTTGTATGAGTATCTTTTAATTTTACAACAGCACCGATATCACCCGCTAATAATTGCGGGACTTCTTTTCTGTTTCTGCCATTAAGTATAGAAAGCTGACTGAGTCTTTCAACTTTATTATTTGATTGATTTACTAAATCCATTCCAGGTCTTACAGTACCTGAATAAACTTTGAAAAGTGAAAGCTCGCCAACATGTTGTTCAGAGAGTGTTTTAAATACGAATAGAACAGGTTCACCATTTGGATCAGGTTTAACCAGGATTTTTTCTTTCTTTTCAGCAAACAAAGCTTCTTCACCGCCCCTGTCTAAAGGTGTTGGGAAATATTTTGCAACAAAGTCCAGAAAATTATTTATTCCAACCGCTGAAGTTGCAGAGATGGCAAAAACCGGAGTTAAACTCCTACCGATAATGGCAGCTCTTATACCTTGGGCAATTTCTTCATCACTTAAAGAGCCCTCGTCAAAGTATTTATTCATCAATTCTTCACTTGTCTCAGCAATCTTTTCTATCAGATAAGTTCGTAATTCCTCTGCTTTATCCTTTAATTCAGAGGGAATATCTTTTTCAATTACTTTTCTGCTGCCCGCATCACCATATTCATAAACTTTCATTTTCAGAATATCAACTACGGAATTAAAACCAACTCCTTCCTTAACGGGAAATGTTATTGCTGCTGCCCCGCTGGTTAATCTTTTTTTAGATTTTTCTAAAGTTTCGAAAAAAGCAGAATGTTCATTATCAATTTTATTTATTACGATTGCCGAGGGAAGAGCAAATTCATTGATGTATCCGCCTGTTAATTCAGTTCCGACTTCAATTCCTTCAGCAGATTTTAAAAGCATAACTGCAGTATCAGCAACTCTCATTGCGGATTTTACGTCACCTATAAAATCGCTATAACCTGGTGTGTCGAGAATATTAATTTTACTTCCCTCCCATTCAATGTGCATAAGAGAAGTAGAAATTGAGATTTGTTTTTCAATTTCATTTGGCGAGTAATCTGAAACAGTATTACCTTCTGTTACAGAGCCAATTCTGTTTATTTCGTGCGCAGTGTACAAAATTATTTCGGACAGTGATGTTTTTCCGGTACCACCGTGTCCTATAAATGCAATATTTCGGATTGTATCAGGGCCATGTTCTTTCACGGGAGTTCCTCCTAATCAGTTAAATAGGTGAGAAATGATTGATTGTAACTATCTTTCTTTGAATTTCCTCCAAAATGTCTCAATACCCTTCCCAATTGCAGATAAATTTTGAATCAATGGTGTTACAGCATAATCAATTCCATCACGCACTTTTTCTTCAAGTTCAAGAACTTTATCAACGCGATATCTTACATCATCAAGAATGGACTTAGAGACTTGTAATTGTTTCTTAGCAGTTTCCGAAACTTCATTAAGATTTTTTGTCAATTCGAGCGTTGAACTTATTAACGGTTTCAAAGTTGAATTAAGATCCTTAATTTCTTTTTCAAGTTCAAGCATTGACCCGACAATCTTTTTAAAATAAAATATCAGCGCTATGCAAAGCATAGCAGCTGATAATAGCAAAAACGCAGTCAGGATTTGAATAATATCCATTAAATTTACTTAAGATTTCTTAGCTTCTTTGTAGGCATCAACACCAGCTTTAATAGAACTTTTAATTCGCTCTGCTTCTTCTTCCAATTTTTCTTTGCCTGTGTGCACAACTTCTGAAGTCTTTTCTTTAGCTTCAAGAATTATTTTCTCAGCATCTTTTATAATTTCCTGAGATTTTTGTTTAGCATCAGTAATAATTTTTTCAGATCTCTTTTTGCCTTCGTTTATCAGTTCACGGGCTTTTTCTCTTGCTTCTGAAAGGTACCTTTCTGCATCATCAAGATATTCCTCACCTTTTTGTCTTAAATCAGCTCGTAATTCTTTACCGCTTTTGGGTGCAAATAAAAGCGCAATTGCAGCTCCAACTGCACCTCCGGCAAGGAAGCCGATAAGAAAACCTTTTCCTAAATTGTTATTATCCTGTGCCATATCAACTCCTTTGTTTTTTACATTCAAAAAATATTGTTGATGCCTCTTAAAATCAAGGTAAATGAACTAATAAATACCTTTAAACTGTAATAATTTTAATGAAGTGAATTATCAATCATTATTATTGAAATTTATTTTTCCAAATTTCTTCTGGAACATTATAACAGCTACTATTCCAACAATTACGGCAAACCACAAAGTAGCAACTCTTGTTATGAATGTTGTTACTGCAGCATCATTAGCTGATAAACCCATTGAAGTAAGCATTAAAAGAAATGATCCTTCTGTAACTCCAAGTCCACCTGGCAGCATAGAAACCGCACCAACAATTGTTGAAAAACTGTAGCTAAAAAAAGACCAGCTTACATTTAATGTATTGTTGAAATTACCAATTACCAGATAATAACCATAACATTCAAATCCCCAGGACAGCACACTTATAAAGACCGCAATTATCAATTGTTTAATTCTTAACAAAGTAAAAGTAGAGTTATAAAGTCTTTCAATAGATTCGATTCTTTTCTCAATAAATTTGAAGCGAGATAATATCCTCATAATAGAATCAAATAATTTTCTATTAGTAAGAATAAAAATTCCTAGCAGGATTATTGCTGTTATTATTAAAGCAGCATTTCTTCCATAATCGTAAATATAAGCTCCGATTAAAGCCAGGATTGTTAAAGATAGAAAATCTGTTGCTCGTTCAGCAAAAATTATTGGTGCTGTAACCGATACAGGAGTTTTATTGATTGTTTTGACCAGATAAGCTTTTAATAATTCACCTATTTTACCTGGTGTAACACTCATCAATAATCCGGACATGAAAATCAGAAATGAATCTCTCTTATTAATCTGTATATCAAGAACTGACAAATAATAATTCCATTTTAAAAATCTTGCATAATAATTTCCAAATGAAAGTAGAAGCAATAACGGTATCAGGACTAAATTAAATTTTGCAAATGAGAATAGTAATAAATCAAAATCTATATAGATTGTAATTGCGAGATATAGAATACCTGCAAATGCAATCGAAATAAGAGTTCTTTTTTTAATTTTTTCTAACACTTATAATATCCTCAGGAGTGCGTGATAAAATTTTGATATTGGTAAACCTACTACATTGTAATAGCAACCATCAATCCGCTCAACAAAAACAGCTCCAAAATCATCCTGAATTCCATAAGCACCAGCTTTATCCAAAGGGCTACCTGTTTTTATATATTCTTTAATTTCTTCATCATTAAGCTTTCTGAAAGTAACATCGGTTTTTACATATTCAGTAATTGCTTTTCTGTTCGAAGTATTAAAAATACAATAGGCAGAAAAAACCTGATGAGTTTTTCCGCTGAGTTTTTTCAACATTATGAAAGCATCCTTAGCATCTTTGGGTTTTCCGAGTACTTTACCATTTAAAAAAACTATTGTGTCTGCTGTGATAATAATACCTTTATTTATTTTCTTTTTTGCCAGAAACATTTTTTCTTTGGCAATTCTTACAACAGATTTATGCGGTGGTTCACCTGGTACTACAGTTTCATCTGAATTAACAGAAAATGATTTGAATTTCAGATTAAGTTGTCTGAGAAGTTTCCTTCTTCGTGGTGATTTTGAAGCAAGATATATTGGTAAAGATGTTTTAATCATTCAATCTTTTTATTTCTGTTCCCGGAAAATAATGTGATAGAATTTCTTTATACGATTTGCCGATTTTTGATTGTCCTATTGCTCCCCACTGACAAAGCCCTACTCCGTGCCCGGAACCTTTTCCAACAATTTCTATATTTCTTTCTTCGGTTAGCATAATAATAAAGTTATTACTTTTTAAGATTCCGTCACCGGATTTGTTTTTTATAACACTTCGTATTTTATTACCAAAGATACTGATTGTGGTGAAACCTTCAGCATTTTTCAGAATTATCTCTAATTCATTAATTCTACCTGATGCGAATCTTGATTTGATATTAATTTTTTCAATGGAATAATCCTGATTTTGTATAAGATTTGCATCTGAAAGTCTTTTAATAAAAATATTTTCGGATAAAATTTCTTTCCAGCTAAAATTTGGCGAGATGGAGCAATATGGCCTATCTCCATCGTTAATTGATTTTAAATATTCAATTTCTTCATTCGTAAAAACATTACTCGCGCTTTCTGTATAACCTCCACAAGTTGAATGATAAAATAATATTGCAGGTTGATTATTGTATGAGAGTATCAAATTCCTGGTTTCATCCACAGCTTTATTTGATAAGGGATGCTCTGCATCCGCACCACCGTAAACCTGATCCCGAACATCGGGTAGCAAATCATAGTATGTTGTGCTGTTAAAAATTTTATTTACCGCATAAGTCCGGGCAGCAATGGCAAATGCTTTAAGAGCTTCATAATTCTCCGTTTCTTTACCTACAGGCATTTCTTTGGTCATTACTCCTTTGATATAATCCTCAACAGAAAGTTGATTAATAACTTTCAATGTGTTATCAACATTAACAAATTTGATTCTGCCTCTATAACTTTTATCGTTTACTCTTATAAGAGAATCATTGACAGATTCGAGATAAAATTCTTTTGACTTAAAGTTTTTTGTGCCTAGTTGAACCATTAAATCGTTATAAAAAGGTTCAGCTACTAATTTATTCTCTGCCTTTATTATTACCAGCTTTTTATCGTCGGCAATCAGGTATGCATCAGAATTGATTTTTAATTCAGTTGATAAATTGTTTAATAACACCCGCACTTCATTTGTATAATCTTTAATAAGAGTTTCTTTATATTCGGTAAATCTTTTTGAGGGTGCACAGGAAGAAATTAAAAATATAACGATCAGTAGTAAATATGTTGAAGTGAAGATTCTGTTAAGTGAGTAAAATTGTGTAAAGAAAATCAAAAGCAATACTACCGAAACATAGCTTTGATGCTTCCCCAGGTACGTTTGACCCCGGAAATACTATGGGAAACTGATACTTCAGTTGAGTAAGTAACTTGAGAGTTGTTATCAACTATTTTCAGACGATAGGTGAATATGTAATCGTTACCTTTAAAAATATTCTGATCAACAAAAGTATAGAATGAATTTGAACCTTTGGGAGAAACTGTTCCTATTTCAATGAAGCCGTTATTTGGGGTTTTTCTTTCAACAACAAATTTGCTAAGTGAAGCTGATTCTTCACCGGTTTTCCACTCGACAATTATATTCTCACCATCACTTCTGGCTGTAATGCTTTGTATAAATGCAGAAGCAAATAGTGACCCAACTAAAAGAATAGCTATCGATATTTTCAAAAATGAATTTTTCACGACCAAAATATATTTCCTGATGTTATTATTGTCAATAGTTATTGAAAATAAAGTTTTTCAAAAATTTTCCGGTGTTTTTTAATTCTTTAAGGGAATTTTTTCATACCAGTCTTTTGATAAGTACTTGGATAGAATAACACCTGAATAAATAATTATATAAATAGGCATAGCAATCCAAGCACCTGTTAATCCATAACCCAAAACTACTCCAAATAAATACGAGAATGGCACCAATACAAAAAGATTTGATATTACTTCCGCTTTCATCACAAACAACATTTTTCCTGCCGCCTGAAGCGCATTTGCAAGAACAACCCCGATCGCATAAAATATCTGAGCAAATCCTGCTATTCTGAGAGCAGGTTTTGCAGCTTCTATTATTGTTTTATCATTAGTTATAATCAGCAATACATATTGAGGAAGAAAAATAAATACTACTCCGAGAGCCAAAGTATAAATTGTTGCAACTTTTGTAGTTTCAAATCCATATATTTTTGCGAGTTTTAATTTTCCTGCACCAAGATTATTTCCCACCAGAGTTTGAACAGCAATCCCAAAACCGAAACAAGGGAGGAAAGAAATAAACAAAGTGCTTATGGTTGCCTGCGTAGCTGCCTGTTCCTTGGTACCAATTATTCCGGTGATAGCAACAAAAATCAAAAATCCAATAAGAATAAAAACATTCTGTAGTGAAACGGGAATAGAAATTTTCCAAATAGACTTAATAACATCAAGGTCAATTTTTATTTTCCTGAAGTTTTGGAATTTATTTCTGTATGAAGGCAAAAGCAGTATTGAAGTATAGAAGAAAAAATCAAAAGAAGATGCTAATGTAGAACCAAGACCAGCACCCGCCAATCCCATCCTTGGCATCCCGAAATTGCCAAAAATAAAAATGTAATTGAAGATAATATTAAGCAGATTTGTAACAATACCTGAGAACATAAAAATCTTAGTCTTACTGATTCCAAAATAAAATCCCCGGTATGAAACTGATATCAGAAAAAATGGAATACCGAGAAACCTATAAAAGATATACTCTGATGCGTAAAATGCAACTCTGTCATCTGAGGCAAATAAATCTGATATTGGTTTTGCGAAAAAAGCACCGATTGAAGCGACTATAATTCCGATTGATAATGATATAATTAAAGAGTTATTCAGAGTATTACCGCATTCAACAAAATTATTTTGGCCAAATCTTCTTGCAACTATAACATGCGTTCCGGTTGCAAGACTTGAAAAAAAACTGATTAGCGCCCAGGTTGCAAGAACTCCAATTCCCATTGCAGCCAAAGCGTAGGTAGCTTCACTTAGTCTTCCAACCATTGCCGTATCAACGAGAGATACAATCATCTGAGTTGAAAGACCTGCAATAGCTGGTAATGCAATGCGGAGAATTTTTTTATAGAAGTTGTTTACTAATAGTAAAGTATTCATTCATTATTAGGAATAAAAAAAATGTCAGTCCTTTTAAGGAACTGACAATTATTATAAAATCAATCTATAGCTTTATAGAAAACTCTAAAGGTTAACTAACAGGACCTTTGAATTTCATTATACACCGTTAAAAGTATTTAAAAGAACTGAATTATTGTGGAGCTAAGCGGGATCGAACCGCTGACCTTCTGAATGCCATTCAGACGCTCTCCCAGCTGAGCTATAGCCCCGTTTATTTATTTTTACGATACAAATTTAACTTAAACAATTACTTTTTACAATTGTGTTATACTTTTAATTCTGACTTTTTTCACAAATACTTATTAAATAGGTTTGATACCGTATGAGAAAAGTTTTCAACAATTTAGCATTATATCTTTTTTTAATCACTTTTATCCTAAGTTGTGACGATACGATAACCAATCAGGATGTTGATAACAAAATCATACCTGATTCAAATGTAAGTTTTTCACAACATATTTATCCTGTTTTCCAGGTAAAATGTTTCAGTTGTCATGGAAATGGAATTTACGAAGCAGGGCTTGATTTAACACTTCGGTCAAGATTTGTTGACGGAAGAATTGTTGTTCCGGGTGATACACTAACAAGCATTTTAGTTTGGAGAATTGACCGACCACCAAGAGCAGGTTTTAATCCTATGCCTCCTGAATTTATGCCGCAATTAACTCCAAATCAGATAATGGGAATTAAGATCTGGATTGCAGAAGGTGCGTTGGATAATTAAATCCATTTCATCTTCTTGTACCAATCAACAGTTCTTTTTATACCTTCTTCAATCGATATATTCTGATGATAACCAAGCTCTTTTACAGCTTTCGAAGAATCACATATCCAGTATTGTTGTGTGATGTCTCTGGCTTTCTCAATATTTAATGTTGCTGGCTTCGAACTGAACATTGCAGTAAATTGTGCAAACGCAGCAATTGTATAAACCAGAGAATGCGGAACCTTTATTACTATTGGTTTCCTGCCAATTATTTTAGCAGTAATATTATTTATCTGAGGCCAGGTATAAAACTCTTCTGAACTTATAAAGTAAATTTTCCCTTTTGCTATATCATTTGTTGCAGCAAGGTAAAATCCATTAACTAAATCCGAAACATGAATAAGACTTAATTTTTTTTCATTAAAGCCAATAGTTGTTGTTATTCCTTTACTGAATGTTTTAAAGTAAATGTAAATCTCTGTGTCACGCTCACCATAGACTGCAGGCGCGCGACAAATGGTTACAGGTAGTTTGTCTTTGTAAGAAAGAACTAATTTTTCTTCTTCCAACTTACTTTTTCCGTAGGTAGTAATAGGTTTACATTCAGTATCCTCATTTACCGGAATTCCGTCAACTGATGGACCTGTAACGGTCTGACTACTGACAACCAAAAACCTTTTAATATTTGCTTTACTTTCAATTGCAGCTTCGATAAGAGTTCGTGTAGTTTCGACATTACCCTTGAAATAACCTTCTTTCGTTTTAGATTTTACAACGCCTGCAACATGAAAAATGTAATCTGAATCTTTAATTACTTCTTTCAATGCATCTTTATTATATAATCCACAATCCCAAATCTTAACATCCTTGCCCTGCAGCCATTTTAAGTCTGAAGATTTTCTTGTTATACATTTTACTACAAATCCTTTTTCAAGTAATAAATCGACCAAATGACTCCCAACAAAGCCAGTGCCTCCGGTTACTACAGCAATTTGTTTGTCTCCCATATACTTCTACTTAATTTGATTTTATGAACTTATATTTTAATTTTCGCCGACAAAAATACTAAAAAGAATAATTATACTTTTAATATTGCATAATACAGGAGGAATTTTGGACTTATTCAAAAAATGTTACGAGTTCACAAGAGCTGATGAAGTAAAAGCAATGGGGGTTTATCCTTATTTCAGACCAATCGAAGAAAATGAAGGACCAGTCGTTAAGATCGAAGGAAAAAGAATTATAATGGCTGGTTCCAACAATTATCTTGGGCTAACAGGTCATCCAAAAGTTAAAGAAGCAGCAATTAAAGCAGTTGAAAAATACGGAACCGGCTGCTCTGGTTCACGATATCTTACCGGCACTCTCGATTTACACATCGAACTGGAATCAAGGTTAGCGAGATTTTTCAATACAGAAGCTGTGTTACTTTACAGTACAGGCTATCAAACTGCACAAGGTATTATTCCAACACTTGTTCAACGAAACGAATATGTCATTTCCGACAAAGACAATCATGCTTGTATTGTTGCCGGTACATTGATGACAAAAGGTTCAATGGGTGAGTTAATCAGATACAAGCATAACGACATGGAAGATCTTGAAAGAGTTATTTCAAAAATTCCACCCGATGCTGGTAAACTGATTGTTAGTGATGGTGTCTTCAGCACTGGTGGTGAGATTGTTGATTTACCCAGATTGAACGAAATCGCTAAAAAGTACAATGCAAGAATTCTTATTGATGATGCTCATGCTGTTGGTGTCATTGGAAAAGGTGGCAGAGGTACAGCAAGTGAATTTAATCTTGAAAAAGAAATTGATCTCACAATGGGAACATTCAGCAAGACATTTGCTTCATTGGGAGGATTTGTTGCAGGTGCTGAAAGAGTTATCAATTATCTAAAACATTTTTCTTCAGCATTAATTTTCAGTGCATCACCAACTCCCGCTTCTGTGGCAGCTGCCTTAGCTGCGCTTGATATTCTTGAAGAACACCCTGAATTAGTTGATAAATTAATTGATAACGCTAACTATATGAGAAGTAATCTTCGTTCATTAGGGTTTAATGTTTTAGAAGGAAGGACAGCAATTGTTCCGGTTATAGTAGGTGATGATGCTCTCGCTTTTCAGATGTGGAGAATGCTGTATGATAGCGGAGTTTTTGTTAATGTGTTTATTTCTCCCGGTGTTCCGCAAGGCAGACAAATGATGCGTACAAGTTATATGGCTACACACGAAAAAAATCATTTGGACGAAATCCTGAATGTATTTGAAACGGCTGGGAAAAAGCTGGGAATAATTTAAACTGTTATTACATTAGATAGCATACTCATTTGAGTATGCTTTTTTTATTTAAGAGGTTGAACAATGAGTGAAATAAAAATCTCTACTGTTAAATCGAAATCAGACTTAATGAGATTCATTAAGTTCCAATGGAAGATCTATCAGGACGACCCCTTTTGGGTTCCTCCTTTGATTATGGATAGGAAAAAATTATTAAGTAAAGATAAAAATCCGTTTTTCAAACACGGAGATGCGGAATATTTTCTTGCTGAAAGAAACGGTGAACTTGTGGGCAGAATAGCTGCAATAAGAAATGACTTACATAACAAATATCATCATGATAAAGTTGGTTTTTTTGGTTTCTTCGAATGCATAAACGATCAGCAGGTTGCCAATGCATTATTTGATGCTGCGAAGGACTGGCTCAGGCAAAGAGGTTTTAATTCTATGCGTGGTCCGGCTAATCCATCAAGTAATGATGAGTATGCGATGTTGTTGGAAGGGTTTAATGATTCACCGAGATTACTTATGACTTATAATCCACCTTATTATATATCACTCTGCGAGAATTATGGATTTAAGAAAGCTAAGGATCTTTATGCTTATAGTCTTGAACATGATAAGGTAGTCTCTTCCGATAAAGTCAGGCGTGTTGCGGAAATTGCTGCTAAACGAACAGGCATAAAAATCACTTCCCTGAATATGAAAGATTTTAAGAATGAATTAATGAAAGTTAAATATGTATATAACAAAGCTTGGGCACCTAATTGGGGATTTGTTCCAATGACTGATGAAGAAATTGATGCAGCAGCAAAAGATTTAAAACCATTAGCAGAACCCTCTCTTGTATTGTTCGGAGAAATTAGCAATCAATTAGTTGGTTTTGCTCTTGTAATGCTCGACTACAATCAGATATTTAAGGAAATGAACGGACATCTTTTCCCTTTTAATTTTATTAAACTCTACACGAAAAAGAAAAATATTACCTGGGCAAGGATTATAACTTTAGGTATCATCCCTGAGTATCAGAAGAAAGGTTTAGATGCAGTTTTTTATTGGGAAATTGTCAATCGTGCTGCTAAGCTAGGAATTTTTAAAGGTGAAGCAAGCTGGATTCTTGAAGACAACGAGATGATGAATCGTGGAGCTCAAGCTCTTAATGCAGAGATTTATAAAAAATATCGTGTATGGGAAATTCCTATCTGACAACGATTTTATTTTTTACATTATTTATATTGAATTGCTCAGTTCAATTTGCCCAATTCGACTCAAATAAAATTGATTTAATAGAAACAACCGCTAAAAGAGAGTTCGACAAAAAAATTATTGATAAATATCTTTTCTCTTCTGATTCTGCAGACATAATTGCTGCATTAATTTCCCTTTCCCATTCTGATGATACTACTTTTATTCAGTCATTACTCAATCTTGATTTTGACAAATATGGTAATTGGATTTCCTTTGCTTTAGGCCAGATAGGCGATTCTTTATCATCAAAAAACTTTTTATTTGAAAAATTAAATCACAATCAATGTAATTGTTCAGCATCAATTTTCAGTGCTCTCGGAAAAATTGGAAATCAAACAGACTTAATTGAACTAATAAGACTGGGGATTAAGCATCCTGAGCTCAGCGGACTTGAAGAAGCTATTCTTCAGTTTCGAATCAGAAATATTACAAATGAAGAAAGCCAGAATTATTTAGTAAAAGAGTTTTTGAATCTTAATACATTTCCGGCAAGAAAGAAAAAGATTTTATTCGTACTTTCCAGATTAGGCAGTGATAGTACTATAAATAGTGAAATGCTTAAGTTATTTCATCAAGCTGATGATAATGAAATGTTACAATTAGCATTAATGAATTTCAGAGTTCAAAAATATTTTTCGGAGAATACCGAGATAATAGATAATCTCCTGAATAAAGACGATGAAGTAAAGATTGAATTAGTAAAATCAATTCCCTATTCCAATTCCGCTAATCAGATTATTAATATTTTCAGTTCAATTCTTTCAGACAGAACAATAAACGAAAATATCTTAATCGAAACGCTTAAAGCTTTACAGATTCCTGAATGGGATAATGACATTTTAAATAATTCCGCTATTTCGTCCCTTTTGAAAAATATTATTATACATAACAGAAAATCATTCATAGTCACAGAAGCAATTAAAACCTATCTGAAACTTTTTGGAAATAAAAATTTGATTGAAGACTCATTAATTCTCAAAAATCTTTCTCAACTTAATCTTATTCAATTACTTGCATCACAAACAAATGATTTTCGCTTTATCAGTTTGTTTCAATTATATGAACAGCTTTCTGATCCCAAACAAAAACTGAATGCTTTAGAAATTATTCTTAGCCATAAATATCATTTTTCGGGAGATACAAATTTTATAAACTTCATTTTGCGGGAATTGAAATCAGATGAACCTGCAATTATATCGACTATTGCAGATGGTATCGATTCAAACTTTATTTTTGAAAATTCACAGATACTTAAAGAAATTATTGATAATCAGGCAATACGATTCAAACACAACACAGATTTTATAGAAGCAGAAATTTCTTTAGTAAACCTTGCAGCGAAAATATCTAAAGAATTTCAGCAAGAATTAGTTAACAGATCAGCCGATACAAGAGTTTATTCATTAAGAAAATTTTTACGAAGAATTGAAAACAGAATTGAAAATATTCATACAACGATTAATGATTTATCAGATATAATAAAAGCATCTTTCAGTTATTCTGGAGCAAAAATAAAAACTAACAAAGGAGATATTGAGATTAAGTTTAAGGCAGATTTGGCACCGGTTACGGTTGGAAATTTTGTTTCTCTTGCAAAGAAAAATTTCTATAACGGTATAACTTTTCACAGAGTTGTTCCGGGCTTCGTAATTCAGGCAGGAGATCCTACAGGAACCGGTTGGAGAGGTGCCGGTCATGAAATTATATCTGAATTATCTATGGAGGAGTTTAAAACCGGAGCAGTGGGAATGGCAAGTGCCGGAAAAGATACTGAAAGTTCACAATTCTTCATTATGCAGGGTTTCTATCCTCATCTCAATTCAAGATATACTTTATTCGCGAATGTAATCAGTGGACTTGAAATAGTAATGAAGATTTCTGAAGATGATCATATAATTTCAGTCGAGTTAATAAAATAATTACTTCAACACTTCATTGTATTTTGAAATATGGGAAGGGTCAATTCTTTTTAACTTATTAAAAATATTTAAATCGCGATAGTCACTGAGAAGATCTGTAATTTCACCATTCTTCGCATCAAAAAATGTCCTGATTAACACACTATTTATATCTGTTTTATTCTTCAAATCATTTAACACATTTACGAGATTTGCAATGTGTTCCTGTGCCTGAAGTTTATCAACCTGAAAAAGATCTACACCGTAATGATATTCGTAAAATGCTTCACGAAAAGGTCTGAATTTATCATTAAGTAAATCTTCACATAATCTGGTCCGATTGTATGCATCGCTTGTTCTCTCCCATCCCTTTTTATAATTGCTGTTCATTCCGAGATTAGCAATGTTGAAAGCTTTCTGAAAAAATTCTGTACCGTAAAATTCGCCCCAGGTTTCATAATCAAAACCTATGATTATGTTAGCATAGAAATCCAAAAAGCTTGTTATCGGATCGTAAATGCTTTGGTTGGAATACAGCGGTTGACCTTTTTCATATTTAAAATTCCAGTTTGCGTCATTAATGGTAAGCATTGGTGATTGACGGTCAGACTTATAAACCGGTCTTGTACTTGTAACTACAACCTGAGCTGTATATTCAATATCGCTTGCAGCATTTGTAAAAAAAATATTCAATGAACAATTTATTTTTTCACCTTCGAAGGGTTCATTTGTAAACTGTGTTTTATTCAAGTATGTTTCTATCTCAGAAGCAAAGTTTGCAAGTAACTCTCTGTTGTTAATCGGTAACTTTTCAAAATTAACATTAACTCTGCAATTCAACTCCTGAGCTGTAACATTAACTGAAAGCAAATAGATGAAAACAATTAAAATATTTTTTTTCATATTTGAACCAAGTATTTTTTACAAGTTTAATATATAGATTTAGCACATATCTGCCAATCAATTAAATAGTTAATGAAATTTATTACTCTGATTTTTTTTATCTCTACTGCAACTTTAGCACAATTTAATCCCGGTGCTAAACAAATTTCTTTGTCCAATTCCGATGTTGCTCTTAGCAATGATGTATTTTCCGTATTTAATAATCCTGCAGGATTGTCACAATTAAATTGGCGTGAATTGGGAATCTATTACTCACCAGCTCCGTTTGGTTTAACAGAACTTTCAAACGGATATGTTGCTTATTGTGAGCCGTTTAGTTTTGGCACATTATCAGCCGGTGGAATGACATTTGGATTTGACAAATATCGCGAGTCCAAAATTGCAACAGCTTATTCATATAACTATCAGAATAAATTTTTTGTCGGAGTAACTCTAAATTTCCACACAGTTTCAATTCAGAATTACGGCAGTGATAATGCTATTTACATAAATCTCGGAGGATTGATCTATCTGTCCAATGAATTAAGGTTTGGTTTTTCATTGCAGAATATTAATCGTGCTACTTTCGGCAATGAAGAAGGACAAATCCCGGTGACTCTAAACTCAGGTTTCAGCTTTGATTTAATTCCGAGTCTCGCATTAAATACAGCAATTGAAAAAGACATCAAGCATAAAACCTCCTTTATGTTCGGTGCAGATTACGATTTGATTGAACATCTTTCATTAAGGTCTGGTTTTTCAAATGAACCATCAAGATTTTCTGCAGGCATAGGAATAAATTATTCCTTATTAAGTCTTGACTATGCAATGATTACTCATTCCGATTTGGGACTTACGCATCAGATTGGATTAATAATCAGTTTTGATAAAAACGCCACGCGCAGAGCAATGATCAGGAACCATCTGAAGATTGAATAATGAAAAACTATTTTCTTATTTTAATTTTGTTGCTGGTTCCTTTGCAAATAATAATTCCTCAGATAATTGATTCAACTCAAATTCAAACAGAAGAAACATTAGATGACCTAATTGAAGAATCCTATGAAGAAGATGATAATTCCGATTTGTTTAATTCCATTGAAGAGTTAATTCTTAATCCGATAGATCTGAACTCAGCAGATGTCTTTGAGCTTCAAAAAATTCCCGAGATAACTTCAAATATTGCCGAGATAATAATTTCATACCGTAACAAATTCGGACCATTTTATTCTGTGAATGAACTCTATGCAATGAGAGAATTAGACAGAGAGACTATATCTAAAGTTATTCCTTTTCTTAAAACAGAATTACCTTCGTTTATGACTGATTCTACTTTTTCTCAGGAAGAGATAATTTCTTCTTCGATGCTTAAAGTTCAGTTAAGAAGCAGATATGGTAATGATTTACAGACAAGAAAAGGTTTTGCTGAAGGAATTTATGTTGGAAACAAATTGAGTGCTTATAACAGATTACTGTTGAAATATTCAAAACAGTATCAGGCAGGAATAACCTTTGAAAAAGATGCCGGCGAAAAAGATTTTGATGACTTCAATTCATTTCATCTGAATGTTCGGGATGTTGGTTTTATTAACAATCTGGTTGTCGGTGATTATATCCTCGAGTTTGGACAAGGATTAATTCTCTGGAGTCCATATAGTTTTTCGAAAGGTGCAGATGCAATTTTTCCAGTTAAACGAAAAGGCAAAACTTTAAAACCTTATACAAGTTCAACAGAATATGATTTTATGCGCGGCTCAGCTATTACACTCAAATATTCTGATTTATTTGTTACTCTGTTTTATTCTTCAAAAAAAATTGATGCAAATGTTGATTCATTGAGAAACTTTATTATCTCAACTCCAAAAACAGGATTGCATCTTACATTAAATGATTTGAATAATAAAAATAGCATTAAAGAAAATATTATCGGAGGAAGAATATCTTATAAGTATCACAGTTATCTTAATGTTGGTTTATCAGGTTACAATTCAAAATTCGGTAATGAATTTCTGCCAGCTACAATATATGATTTAACAGGAAATCAATTCAGATTTTATTCATTTGATTACGATTTTAATTTTAGTCAGATAAATATTTTCGGAGAGTTCGCATATAATCAAAAATCCGTTGCTTCCATAAATGGTTTGATTTTATCCCCACTTAAAAATTTTTCTTTTACAGTTAGTTTAAGGAATTATCCGGCAAATTATATCAATTTACATGGATTCGGATTTGGGGAGCAATCAGGTAAAACCAGAAATGAATTCGGAATTTATTATGGAATTAAATGGAATAGTAATTTTGGCCTTTTTAATCTTTATTATGATCAATTCAGATTTCCAAATGCAACTTTTGATGTTGCGGTTCCATCTTCGGGTGATGAAATATATTTAAGTTTTTCAAAGAGAGTCTTTAGCAGAACAAATTTATTATTAAGATTTAAATCAGAGCGTAAAGATATTTCGGAAAATCTGGAAGAAGTAAAATTAGTTTTCAAACAGATAAGAAATTCTTATCGGGCTGAAATCGTTTATGATATTTCAAATAACCTTAGAATGAAGTCAAGAATAGAATACAACACATTTGAAATTGATGAATATGATAAAATTGAGAAAGGTGTATTATTTCTGCAGGATTTCAGATTTTCTTTCTCAAAAATCCTTCAGCTATATGGCAGGATTATTTTTTTTGATACTGATTCATTTAACTCTGCAGTCTATGAATTTGAAAATGACTTAACCGGTGTTTTAACAAATCTTGCAATGTATGGCACAGGAATGAGATGGTATCTGATGATGCGATATAAACCATTCAGTTTTATAACGATATCAATGAAATATTCTGAAACTTATAAACCAAATGTAAAGTATCTGAGTTCAGGTAATAATCTTATAAGCAATAATGTAGATAACAGGATAAGCTTTCAGTTGGATATAAATTACTGATAGTTACTCGTATCTTAAAGCTTCAATCGGATCGAGATTAGCTGCCTTGTAAGCCGGATAGGTTCCGAAAATTACACCAATCAAAACACAAAGAGTTATACCAATTATAACCCAATCAACTGGAATAGCTGTTTGAGCATTAAGAAAACTGCCCGCAAAATTTCCGATTCCTACGCCAAGAAGTATTCCAATAATGCCACCGATAAAACACAATACAACAGCTTCAATCAGAAACTGCGTTAGAATCCAGGTCTTTCTGGCACCAAGTGCTTTTCGAATTCCAATCTCCCTTGTTCTTTCGGTAACAGATACAAGCATTATATTCATAATTCCAACACCTGCCGCAATTAACGCAATAATAGAAACCGCTAAAGCTCCAATCTTTATTGGTCCGGTAATATCATTAACCTGACTTATCATCGATTCATTACTATAGATATAAAAATTATCTGGTTCACCCGGAGAAAGTTTCCTGATTATTCTCATATATCCGGTAGCTGCTTCAATTACATCGTTATAATCTTCTTTGCCAAAAGACATAACTGTAATGTTAACGCTTCTTCCATTTTTACCATACATTGATTGCCAGGTTGTAATGGGAAGAACAATATAATTATCCCTGCTTTGTCCGAATAATGCGGGTTGTGCTTCAATAACTCCGATAACCTGCAATGGTCGCTTATCAACCCTGATAACCTGACCAATCGGATTTAGATTGGGGAACAGTTTGTCAACGATATCTTTTCCAATCAAACAGACATCGGCCGAATACTGAACATCAGTTTCTCTGATTTCTCTGCCATACTCAACATTCCAGTTATTTGTTTTCATCGCCTCTACAGTTATGCCTGCTACCTGAATATTCGGATTAGTTTCTTTATTACCATATTTAACAACAACTCCAAATTGCCATTGTTCAGCACCAACATATTTTGCAATGGTTAATAACTCCTTTAATCTGTAAGCTTCTTCTATTTTAATGTCAGGTCTGTTTTCCCTGAATCTTGGTCCACCACCAAAAGTAGGATCGTTCTTTTGAATTTGGAAAGTATATTTATTTAATTGTGATAATCCTTCTTCGATACTTTTCTGAAGCATTGTTATGATGGTCATAATAACAATAATAGAAAAAATACCAACCACAACTCCCAATATTGTAAGTCCGGTTCGAAGTTTATTATTTCTTAAAGATTGAACAGCTATTGCGAAAGTCTGGCTTAAATTCATATTAATCTGTTAAAAAATTTATTGATTATTCATACCTTAGTGCTTCAACAGGGTCCATTTTAGCTGCAGTATAAGCAGGTGCAATTCCTGATAAAATTCCTGTAATAAGTGAAATTCCAATACCTAAAACAACCGAGCCGATTTGAATTGAAGTGGGAATAAACTGATTGATTAACATACTAAGGATAACTGCAGCAATTAAACCGGCAAATCCGCCCACTAAACAAATAACTGATGACTCAAGCAGAAATTGTGCAAGAATAGTTCTTCGCTTTGCACCAATTGCTTTACGAAGCCCGATTTCTTTGGTTCGTTCTTTTACCGAAACGAACATTATATTCATTATCCCAATTGCGCCAACAAACAATGATAAACCTGTAATAAACAGTCCGGCAACCTGAATTACACCAACAACTGAATTATAATTTTCCTGCAATCCTTCCTGTTGATTTATCGAAAAATCATTTTCCTGATCATACGATAGTCCTCGAACTTTTCTCATAATTCCCTCAGCTTCTGCTTTTGTTTCTTCTACCATAGAAGGATTTGCTGCCCTGACATTTATTGTGATTGATCTCCACCTGTTGCTTGCAAAATTTTTAAATATAGTTCCGATTGGAACATAAATCTGATTATCAGGATTCCATGGTCCCAGGATGAAACTTCCCTGCTCAGCCAAAACACCAACGACACGAAAATTTTCTCCACCGATCTTAATCGTCTTATCAAGAGGAGATAAATTCGGAAAAAGTTTTTTAGCTATTTCACTTCCGATTACTGCAACTTGTCTTGAGCCATTACTTTCGATTTCAGAATAAAACCTTCCTTCCGAAAAAGTAAAATTAGTTGTTTTGACATAGTCAGCATTTGAACCATTGATGAAAACATTTTCAACTCTTCGTTCCTGATATTTTACAGTCTGTACAGTATTAATAACCGGTGCAACTGCAATTGGCAGCTTCGCAAGATTTTTAAATTTCTCAAATTCTTCCATCGTAATGTTTTTTCTGTTTCGCATTTTCCACCATTCAACGTTTGAGAACCAAGCCCATTTGTCAATGTACAATACATCTGAACCAAGCGAACTTATTCCTTGTTGAAACGAGTTATCAATTCCTTTAATTGCAGTTGACATTGTTACAACAACTGTAACTCCGATGAATATTCCAAGCATTGTGAGCATTGCACGAATTTTATTTGAAGCAATAGCTCTGAGTGCAATCATCATTCCTTCTTTGAATTCAAAAAGTATAACTCTCATTGCGCAACTGTAGATTTAATTTTGGGAATATATCTTCTTTCAACTCTCTCATCACTCTCAATCAAACCATCTTTTAATCTGACAATTCTTGCTGCGTGCTCTGCAATATATTCTTCGTGTGTAACAAGAATAATAGTATTTCCTTTTTCATGGATTTCATGAAATAAAGCCATAATTTCTTCGCCGGTTTTAGAGTCCAGATTTCCGGTTGGTTCATCTGCAAGAATTATTGATGGATTTGTAACAAGTGCTCTTGCAATGGCAACTCTTTGCCTTTGACCACCTGATAATTCATTCGGTTTATGATGTAGACGATCCTTAAGACCAACATCAATCAATGCCTGAATTGCACGCTCTCTTCTTTCAGATGTCGGAACACCCGCATAAATCAGAGGTAATTCTACATTATGTACAGCGTCTGATCTTGCAAGCAAATTAAATGTCTGAAATACAAAACCAATTTCTTTATTTCTGATCTTTGCAAGTTCATTATCCGACATTTCACTTACACTTACTCCTTTGAACTCATATTTACCAGAAGTTGGTGTATCCAGGCATCCAAGCATATTCATTAAAGTTGATTTTCCGGAACCTGACGGTCCCATTATAGCTACATATTCATTCTTATCAATTTTCAAAGAAACATCACGAAGAGCATGAACTTCTTCAAATCCTACTTTGTAAATTTTTGCAATATGTTCTATGTTAATTATGTTCATTTGAAACTCAATTATTTTTTAGTTACTGCAGATTTTCTTTTTTCTTCTACACGAACTTTGGAACCATCTTGAAGCTCTCTTGAGATTGCACGATAGCTGCCAGAGACAACATCTTCTCCACCTTTCAGACCAGATTTTATTTCAATGTAATCGGCATCACTAATTCCGGTTATAACCTCAACTGATTTGGCTTTTGCGTCCTGCACTATAAAAACGATTTCTTTTGGTTTATCATCTTTGCCATTCGATTTTTTAATAACTACTTCTTCACCTTCTTCTTCAGTTTTTTCAGGTGACTTTGATCTGATTGTAACACTTTGAATTGGCACAGCCAAAACATTGTTAACTGTTTCTGTCTGGATATCTGCTGTGCAGGACATTCCGGGCCTAAGTTTATCATCAGGATTAATCAGTTTGATTCTCACTTCAAAATTTACAACCTGCTCCTGAGTTCCAAGTCCTTTTGTTTTGGCACTATTTCCGATTTGAGTAACAACACCTTTGAATTCTTTCTCTTTAAATGCATCTACTTTTACGATTGCTGTATCACCTTTTGAAATTAATACTACATCATTTTCGTCCACTTCAACTACTGCCTCAATATTCTTGAGATCTGAAACTGTCATTATTTCAGTACCCTGAGTGAAACCACTACCAAGTACTCTTTCACCCAATTCAACATTTAACGATGTAATTATTCCATCCATTGGTGAATAGATAGTTGTTTTATATAGTGATTCAAGAACTTCTTTTAGCCGTGCTTCACTTTGCATAACATTCGCAACTGCAGCATCATATGAAGCTTTTGCAGTAAGATAATTTGCTTCAGCAGTTTCCTTCTCTGCATCACTTGCCAATTTTTTGGTGTGTAATTCTTTTATTCTGTTGTAATCAGCAGTTATCTTTTTTAATTCGGCTTCTCTTATTTGTAAAGATGCTTTTGCTGACTGTAAACCTGCTTCGAGTTGTTCTTTTTGTGCCTTATATTGGTCACCTTTAATGCGAATCAGCAACTGTCCTTTTCTAACCTGATCTCCTTCTTTAACCGGTAATTCAATAATTTCTCCGGTAACTTCAGGAGTAATAACTACCTTAAATTCCGGTTCAATTGTACCGGTTGCAGCTACTGTTTGGGTTATTGTTCTATTCTCTACTTTTTCAGTGGTAACCAAAATAATCTCCTCTTTGCTGCCTGCAGCAAAAACAACAATTAGAAGAATGATAAGTAATAAACCAAGTCCACCGAAAATAAATATTTTCTTTTTCGATTTTGTTTTTCCGTTTGCCATTTAATATTCTCCTGTTATTAAAATTTATTCGTACTTAGTTATGTCAAGTACTCCCAGATAATATTTTATCTGATCACTAATGATTATATAAGAATACTGAGCATTAACATAATCAGTTTTAGCAGTAATGTATGATGAATTTGCAATTAACAAATCCAATAATTTCCCTGATCCGAGATTGTATCTCTCCTGTTCAATTTTTAATCTCTCTTCGGCTGCTTTAATATTTTTTTCGCTAACCGATAAAGATTTTTTTGCTGCAACTAACGATAAGTATGATTCGTTTATTTGCTGCTTAATTTGTCTCTCTAATTCTCTCACCTCAAGCTCTTTATTCATTGACTGAACTTCAGCAATTTGTACACGATTTGAAACAGAAAATCCCGAGAAGATTGGAATGTTTAAATTTAGTCCGACAGAGTATGTTTTAGATTTAAATAACTCATCAAATTTATTTGAATATGAGGAAAAGCCCATCGAACCGGTTAATCTGGGGAAATGACCTGAGCGGGCAATTGTAATCTGATTTAATGAACTTTCTAATTCATACAATTTACTTTTATAATCGAGGCGATTATTATAAGCATCACTTATTCTTTCCTGAATATTTTGATAATCAATATCAAGATCGGCCGAAAGTATATTTTCTTCACGGGAGGTAAAATCAGTTTCGAATGAATAATCACCGGTTACATCAAGTCCTAAATAAATCAGCAAATTATTTTTTGCTTTTTGCACTTCAAGATTTTGATTAATGACCTGCAACTCTGCGTTACCTAATTCCACCTGCTGTTGATATAAATCTGCAAGTGTTGCTGCACCAAGACGGTTCTTCTCTTCAATTGTTTTAAAATTTATCTCCTGCTTTTTAACATTTTCCTCACGGACTTTCAACAATTCCATTTGCGTCATTAGATTATAATATCTGGTAATCGTATTCACTATGGTCTGCTGCTTTAAAAATTCAAAATACAACTGAGCTGATTTAAGATTATTATTAGCTGAAGATAAATTTGCGATATTTGACAAACCATCGAATAATGTAATGTCAGAATTAACTGAAGCAATATAACTTCTGGTTTCGCTTGTTATTTTAGGAATATTAAATGGTATTCCATTTAAATAACGAACTGAACCAGCTTGTTCATTTCTATCCCAGCTCCAGGAAGCAAATCCACTTAAGCTGGGAAGAAAATTACCGTAAGCTGCTGAAACGCCTGATTGCTGGGATAGAATATTATTTTCCGCCTGACCAAGAAAAGTATTTTTCTGAAGAGCGATCTGAATTGCATCTTTTAAGGTTATTTTTGTTTGAGCTAATGAAAGCCCGCCAATTAAAAATATCAGAAGAAAAAATTTAAATTTGGAAATCATTGATACTCCAATGATAAATTGATTTGTTAAGAATTTTTTAATTACTTGTCAAAAATAGTTTATTAAATAATTAATTTGTTTTGTTCTATATAAACGGCAAAATAAATACACTATCGGCATTTAATATTAACAACTAACTTAATCTGTTAATAGTTCTATTCGGCAGATTTAATCAGAATCTTCAGAAGAGAGATATTTGTCTTTTATTTTCAGCAGATATGACAATGCAGCTTCATAATTATTTTCTATTACTCCATCAAGGATGGCTTCTTCAATCGCCTTCTTAATTTCTCCAACCTTTTTTGAAGGTTTGAGATTGCAGATTTTCATTATCTCATCGCCTCGTACGGGTGACTGAAAAGCGCGCAATTTATCCTTCTCGCGAACTTCTAAAACTTTCTGCATAACTGCGTCATAGTTGGCAAGATATTTTTCGACTTTCTGAGGATTCTTGCTGGTTATATCTGCTCTGCACAGTGTTATAAGGTCATTTAAATCCTCTCCTGCCTGAACGATTAACCTCCTGATTGCAGAGTCTGTTACTTCTTCTTTTGCTAATGCTATGGGCCTGAGATGAAGTCTGACAAGTTTTTCAACATATTCAAGTTGATTCATCGGTAGTTTCATTCGGTGAAAAATGTTTTTTAACATTCGTGCACCAAGCTCTTCATGGCCATGAAAAGTCCAGCCGATACCTTCAATGAATTTTTTAGTCTGAGGTTTTGCAATATCGTGAACCAATGAGGCAAATCTTAACCAGACATTATCTGTTTCTTTCGAGATATTATCAACTACAACTAAAGTGTGAAGAAAAACATCTTTGTGATGATAATCCTGCCGCTGATCAACTCCTGCAAGGTTATGAATTTCAGGAAATATTATTTCCATAACTCCTGAATCATAGAGAAGTTTTAATCCCACAGAAGGCTTGGGAGAAGCTAGTATTTTAAGAAATTCATCAGTTATTCTTTCCTGTGATACAATTCGTAAACGCTCTCGCATCTGATTAGCAGCGATCATAATTGATTCATCTACTACAAAATCAAGTTGGGCTGCAAATCGAAAAGCTCTGAGTATTCTCAGAGGGTCATCATCGAAGGTTTGCAGCGGATCTAAAGGTGTTTTTATAATTTTATTCTGCAAATCCTGATAACCATTAAATACATCAATCAACTCTCCGAAATTATTTTTATTTAATACTATTGCCATTGCATTGATAGTAAAATCTCTTCTTCTTATATCATCTTCAAATTTACCATTTTCAATAATTGGCTTTCGTGAATTTCTGTTATATGATTCTTTTCTGGCACCAACAAATTCAATATCAAAATTTCCTAACCGGAAGTGAGCAGTTCCAAAATTCCTGTATTTAGTAACCTTCTGAACACCTGTTGCTTTGGCAACTTTTTCTGCGAATTCAAGACTGTTCCCTATTACAAGAAAATCAAGATCATTTCTTTCCCTTTTAAGAATCAAATCCCGTACAACTCCTCCAACCATAAATACTTCAACATTATTTTCATCAGCAAGCGATGATATTGTTTTGATTACAGGAATTTTTTCTATTTCATTTTTAAAGTTCATTATTGGTATTTCACCTTGTTATTAACTCTTTGATAATTTTTAATAAACCAATTACATTTTTCAAATTGTTCGTTAATTGAATAATAAAATATTGAGCCAAAAGATTTCCTGTTTGCCAGTGAAATTAATTTTCTTGCATTAACCAAGTCATTATTCTTCAATAAATATTTTGAGAGATAGAACAAAAC
>FWPU01003294.1_pt1 | contig 41250 bp, 31 predicted proteins | sample 2228361 | NCBI WGS metagenome assembly FWPU01 (sample SAMEA103939777, study PRJEB20133) | metagenome | reverse complement strand
GCCCGTTGTGCGACCATCCGCCGCAGAGCGGCCCGACCTTCGCGCCCACGCAGGAGCATGGGCGCGAGAGCCGTCTCGGAGCGGGGGAGCGAAGGCATGATCCGAGGAGGACTATGGCCCAACGATCATCCACTTTGAGCGGACAGCGCAAACGCGAGGAGCGCCTGGGATGGCTCTTCATCTCGCCTGTGCTCGCTGGCATCGGCGTCTTCCAGGTCTACCCTACGCTCTTCTCGCTGTACGTCAGCTTCACTCAGTGGAACCTGCTCAACCCGCCGCGCTGGATCGGCGCACGTAATTATGTCGAGTTATTCACGACCGACCGTTTCTTCTTCAAGACGCTGGGGAACACCGCCACCTACACGGTAGGGGTGGTCCTGCCGGCGCTCGCCATCAGCCTTTTCTTCGCGGTGCTGCTCAACCAGGACATCGCCGGCAAGCATCTGTACCGCGCGATTTACCTGGTGCCGGTGGTGGCGCCCGCGGTGGCTATCGCCCTGCTCTGGCAATGGCTCTATGAGCCGAACTTCGGCATCATCAACTCGGTCCTGCGCCTGATCGGCGTCAAAGGGCCGCCATGGCTGGGCAGCACGAAATGGGCGATGCGCGCCGTCATCATCGAAGCGATCTGGGCCAGCCTGGGGTTCAACATCGTCATTTTCCTGGCCGGCCTGCAAGGCATCTCCCGGGAATACTACGAGGCCGCCGCCATCGACGGCGCCAACGCCGTGCAACGCTTCTTCCGTATCACACTGCCGCTCCTATCGCCGGTCACCTTCTTCGTCCTGGTGACGGGTATGATCGGGACCTTCCAGGATTTCAGCGTGCCCTTCGTGATGACGGGCGGCGGCCCCGCGGGCGCCACGCAGCTCGTGGTAATGTACCTCTACGGGCTGGCGTTCCGCCTGCAGAACATGGGACTGGCTTCTGCCGTCGCCTATGCCGTGTTCGTGGTGATCGTCAGCCTGACGATCTTGAACTTCGCGATCGGACGCAAGTGGGTGTTTTACGAGGAAGGATAGCGAGGCGCGCATGACCGTACAGTCTCAAGCGTCACGGCGAGGGATCTCCTGGTTGGGAGCGTCAGCCGGCAAGCTTCTATCGCGTCTGTTGACGCACGCGATCTTGCTCGGCATGGCCATCCTGATGATCTTCCCACTGGTGTGGCTGGTCTCGACTTCCTTGAAGCATCCGGGCAAGCAGATGCTGTGGCCGCCGCAGATCATCCCCAATCCGGTCTATCTGCAGAATTATGTCGACCTGTTTGCCCTGGCTCCCATGGAGCTGTATCTGCTCAACAGCTTCAAGATCGCCACCCTATCGGTGCTGGGGACCTGCCTGTCTTCTTCGCTGGCGGCCTTCGCCTTCGCGCGCATGCGCTTTCGCGGCCGCGACGTCATCTTCGCCATCCTGCTGGCGACGATGATGCTGCCCTACGCCGTCACCGTCATCCCCACGTTCGTGATCATGCGCAACCTCAACTGGCTCGATACGCACTATCCGCTGATCGTGCCAGCCTACTTCGGCAGCGCGTTCAACGTCTTCCTGCTGCGCCAGGCGTACCGCGCGATCCCCCAGGACCTGGTGGACGCGGCCATGATCGACGGAGCTGGCTTTTTCCATATTTATCGGCGCATCTTCATCCCGCTGGGCATGCCCATCCTGGCCACGGTCGCGCTTTTCGCCTTCCTCGGCTCCTGGAACGACCTGTTCGGCCCGCTCATCTACCTGAGCACGCAGACTAAGATGACCGTCGCGCTCGGCCTGACTTATCTGCGCGGGCGAGCAGGGACCGGCACCGGCCGCATCGGCATCATTATGGCCGGCTCGTTGCTGGGGGTCGTCCCCATGCTGGTCCTGTACGGCTTCGGCCAGAAATACTTCGTCCAGGGCCTGGCGCGGACGGGCCTGAAAGGTTAGTTCATCATACGAGGCGCTTATGACAGAGACGCTCTTTGTGCTCACTAACGACGACGCTGGCGGACAGCATCCTGAACTATTCCGCGAGCTGCTTGATTTCCTGGCGGCGCAGCGCGTGCCGGCGACGTTCTTCGTCGTGCCAGCGGCGGGAGGCAAGCCCCTGGACGAGAAACCAGAATGGCTCGCGTTGCTCCGGCGCGCGCTGGACGAAGGACACGAGCTGCAACTGCACGCCTACGACCATGCCGACACCTTCGAGTTCGGCGTCCCCCCCGGCTTCATGCTCGACATCATCCCCGCGGCCAAGGAACGCTGGCAACGTGAGCCGGAGGCGATCCAGGCCGGCCACACGTTGGAGCGGATGCGCGAGCGGATCGCCCGCGGCAAGGAGATCTTCACGCGCGCGCTGGGCTACGCGCCGACGGGATTTCGCGGGCCGTGCCTCTCCATGTGCGACAACACATACCAGGCGTTGGCCGACCACGGCTTCCGCTGGAGCTCCAACCTGGTCGTCAACCCCATGGGCTGGCGTTACATCAACCGCGATTACGACGCTGGCGAACCGTGGCAGGAGGGCATCCCCCCGCGCCCGTTCCGTTACCGCGCCGGGTTGATCGAGGTGCCGATGCTGTCCGAATACACCTGGTACCTGCAGCCTGAGGATCTGGAACGCCACTACGACCTCATGCGCAGCGACTTCGACAAAGTGCGAGCGGCCGGCGGCGTCTTCGTTGCGCTCTCTCACTACTATGCGATGACCGGCGAATGGTCGACGGGGCTGCGCGTCTACGAACGCATTTTCGCCTATGCTCGCGCGGCGGGGAAGGTTCGCTTCTGCACTGTGAGCCAGATGTTGGAGGATGGAGTAACGATTGACGAGTAACGATTGACGAGTAAATGGTTAATGGTCAATCGTCAATCGTCAATCGTCAATCGTCAATCGTCAATCGTCAATCGTCAATCGTCAATCGTCAACGGTTCGTTATCAACCGCCACATGCACACGAGGAGCGATTTCCCATGGTCCAGAAAGACATCGGCATCGGCGTGATCGGCATCGGCATGGGAGCCAACCTGCTCTTCATCAATCGCGATCCCACCTCGCGGCTGGTGGTGAGAGCAGTCTGCTCCCCGACTGAGGAGAAGGTCCGGCGTCTGGCGGAAGCGTGGGAGCTGCCGTTCTGGACGACCGACTATCGCCGGCTCCTGGAGCGGCCGGACATTGACGTCATCGGCGTCTATTCGCCAGACCATCTGCACGCCGAACATGCCGCCGCGGCGCTGGAGGCCGGCAAGCATGTGATCTGCACCAAACCGATGTGCACCAGCGTCGAGGACGCCGCGCGGCTGGTTCGCCTCGTCGATCAGACCGGACTGAAGTTCCTGGTCGGCCAGACGATGCGCTTCGATCCCGAGTTCGCCAGCGCCAAGCGCCTCTACGACGACGGCGACCTGGGGGACATCATCTTCGCCGAGGCCCACTACGTCCACGACGCGCGCACCTTCTTCCCGTTGACCCCCTGGCGCGTGACTGCGCCGCAAGACCTGCTCTACGGCGGCGCTTCCCATCCTATCGACCTGCTGCGCTGGTTCCTGGGGGATGTGGAGGAAGTTCACGCCTACGGCCGCAAGGGCAACCTGACGCCGGAGTATCCGTTCGAGGACAATTACCTCATCAACCTCAAGTTTGCCAACGGCGTGATCGCGCGTGTCCTCGGCGCCTACGGCCTGGTGCATCCCCCGATGCCGATGATGGGGCTGGGGCTGTACGGCACCAAGGCCAGCCTGATAGCTGATTTCACGGACCAACAGGCCGGGCATCTCAAGATCGTCTTCGATAAGCTGGGCGCGCAGCCAGCGGTGATGACCTTCCCGCCGGAGATCGAGGGGACGCTGGGCCATGGCGCCGGCGTGATGCGCTACCTCAAGCACTTCGAGGCATGTCTGGTCGAGGGCGCTACCCCGTCGCCGGGCGTGCGTGACGGCGCCAAATCGGTAGCAGCCTGTTCCGCCGCCTGGCAATCGATCCGCCAGGGCGGCGTCGTACGCGTGCGTAATGAGTTTTGACGGCCTACCGCACGCCGAGCTTGCGCAGGCAGGCTCGCGACGGTTGATCCGGCTTTGATCGCCCAATTGTCCTGGGCAGCTCACTCCGAAATCGGGCAATCTGCGGCGATCACGCGCAGAGGCCGTCTCGCAGTTCAAGAACGGAGGAACCCCATGAAGACCGTAATTCTGAGCCGACGCGAATTTCTTCGTCTATCTGCGCTCGCGGCGGCGGGAGGAGCCTTAGCCGCCTGCGCGGCGCCCGCCGCTGCGCCTGCCGCCGCCCCCGCTGGCGCCCAGCCGGCGGGTCCAGCGCCGGTCGTCTTCAAATGGTGGGACTTCCCGCGCGGCTGGGCGCCTCCTGGCTCGGCGGAAGCCCCCAACGCCTGGAATGAAGAGATGGCCAAGAAGTACTCCGAGCTTAATCCCCACGTCAAGATCGAATTCACTGGCGTGAGCTGGAGCGACGGTCCCCAAAAGCTGGATGTGGCCCTGGCCGCGCAGGAGGGTCCGGCCATCATGTACGGCTATCCGGCCCTCTTCGGCAAGATGCTCTCCCTCGACGCGCTGGCGCCCATCGACGATTTCGTGGCGACCATGAGCCCGGAGGACGTTAACGATTTCTTCCCGCCAGCCTGGGAGTTCGTCACCGTCGACGGCAAGAAGTGGGCGTGGCCGTGGTACTACAGCTCGGAAGGCGAATGGGCCATCAATACCACGATCGCCGAGGAGGCGGGCGCCCTCGACCTGCTGCCCAAAGCCCCTGCCTTCGGCTGGACCCCCGAGGAAATGGTAGCCGTGGCGCAGAAATGCACTTTCCAACGCGCCAACGGCGACCAGGTGTGGGGCATCGCTCTCTACGCCAACGAACAGCAGGGGATCAACCTGTGGCCGCTGTGGTCCTTCGCCTACATGTTCGGCGCCAAACTCTACGACGAAGCGGCGCGCAAGAGCGACTTCGGCGGCGAGGCGGGCGTCAAAGCCATGCAGTTCATGTACGACCTGGTCGAGAAGTACAAGGTGTCGCCCCCTGGCACGGGCGGCCTCTCGGGCAGCAACACCTACGAGCTGTGGACCCGCAAGCAACTGGCCATCATGATGTCCGGCGGCGTCGAACAGATGATCGGCATCAAGAAGGGGCTGGAGGCCGGCACGATCGAAGGCCCCTTCGAGGTCCTGCCCGTACAGCCGCCGACCTCCGCCGGCCTGCCTGTGCGCACCAACGGCGGCATCGGCGTGCAGATGGTCTTCAAACAAGAGGACGCGACCGTGCTGCAGGAGGTGATGAAGTTCGCCCAGTGGTTGACCAACTCCGAGAACATGGAGATCCTGGGCAACCTCACGCCGCTGACAGCCCGCCAGTCGACGACCCGAAAACTGGCCGGCGACGACCCCATCACCCAGTGGCGCATCGAGTACATCCTGCCGACGATGGCGTCCTACTCGAAGGCGCCTGAGGACTTCAAGATCGACGATGCCTGGATGCAGGCGCTGCAGTCGATGTTCGCCGGCGAACGCACCCCGGCCGAGGCTGCCGCCTGGTTCGAGCAAGAGGCCAACAAGCTGCTTCAAGGATAGGCGCCGACAACATCGCTCCAGGGGGAGTTGCCGCCACAAGATCGCAGCAACTCCCCCTACGAAGCGATCCAGCCGGCCCGCTGGCAAGTCAAACTGGTGGGCCGCGATTCACTGGTAGTGAGGCTGCATGAACGCCGTACGCCTTCTGAGAATCCAACCGTGGGTATTGCGAGAGATCCGCAGGAACCTGTGGATCTATCTGGTCCTGATCCCGCCCTTCGCGTTGCTTTTCACGTTCACGTTGATCCCGATCGTGCGCTCGTTCCTGCTCAGTTTCCAGGAGTGGACGCTCAAGGAATCGGTGTGGATCGGGCTGGGCAACTTCGCGCGCATGATCAACGACCCGGTGTTCTTCAAGGCGTTGCGCAACACAGCCCTCTACACGCTCGCCGTTGTCCCGCTCAGCATCATGATCGCCCTCGGGCTGGCTGAGCTGATCCGGCCGCTGCCCAGCGCGGCGCAGACCTTCTTTAAGTCCGCCTTCTATCTGCCCGCAGTCGTGGCGGCGGTCGTGATCGTGCTCGTGTGGCGGTGGATCTACAACCCCAACGCCTATGGCCTGCTGAATTACCTGCTCTCGCTCTTCGGGAAATCGCCGGTACTGTGGCTGCAAGACGCCCGGCTGGCCCTCCCGGCGCTCACGGCGACGTCCCTGGTCGGCGGCCATGGCGGCGCGGTCGTCCTCATCCTGGCGGCCATGGGCAGCATCCCGATCCACCTCTACGAATCGGCGCGCCTGGACGGTTCGACTCGCCTGAAGGAATTCTGGTACATCACGATCCCCCTGCTGAAGCCGACGATCCTCTACCTGGCGGTCATGGGCACAATCGCCTCCTTCCAGGTGTTCATCGGCATTTTCCTGCTCACCAACGGCGGTCCCAACTACGCCACGACCACGTCCGTCTTCTACATCTACCGCGTCGGATTTGTGCACTTCGAGTTCGGGTACGCTTCGGCGCAGGCGGTGATCTTGTTCCTGATCATCATGGGCCTTTCGGCGCTCGTTTTCCGCAGCCTGTCAGCAGACGTGGAGTATTGATCCATGGCAACTCAGGCGGCTTTTCGCCCTCGCCCCGCGCGACGCCTCACCTGGCCGGGATGGAAATCGCTCATCGGCTACGCGATTTTGATCCTCTGGGCGGCGCTGTCATTGATGCCCCTTTATTGGATGTTCTCGATCTCGTTTATGAACGTGGTCACGCTGCTGCGCATGCCCCCCAAACTGATCCCGGCGCCGTTCACGCTGATGAACTACGAGCGCCTGCTCGAGCGGAGCATGTTGCCGCGCTGGGAGTTCAACAGCGCCCTGGTCGCTGGGACCAACACGACGATCAGCCTTTTCGTCAGTTCGTTCTACGGCTATATCTTCGCGAAGAAGGAGTTCCCAGGACACCGTATCCTGTTTTGGATCCTGATCAGCACGCTGATGGTGCCGTTCCACGTCGTGGTGATCCCCGTCTTTCTGATGTTCAAGAACTTCCGCATGATCAACACCTACTGGGCCTTGATCGTGCCGGGCCTGTTCAGCGCGTATGGCGTCTTCCTGATGCGCCAGATGATGAAGACGCTGCCCACCGAGCTGATCGAGGCTGCCAAGATGGACGGCTGTCGCGAGTTCGCCATCTATTGGCGCATCATGCTGCCGCTGGCCAAGCCCGGCCTGGCTGTATTGGGCATCTTCACGTTCGTCGGCAACTGGAACGACTTCTTCTGGCCGTTGGTCGTGCTCAACGACCCCAAGATGTATACCCTGCCCGTCGGTCTACCCACGCTCCAGGGCCAGTGGACCGATTACGGGCTGCTCATGGCCGGCTCGGTCCTGGCCGCCTTGCCCACCATCGCCATCTTCCTCGCCTTCCAGCGCTACTTCCTGCAGGGGATCACCGTGGGAGCGCTCAAGGGATAGGGGAAGCCTTTCGGGAAATTCACAACGAGTGGAGGAAATTCATGCCTACGTTCGGTAAAGAAGAGATCGAGAACCTGACCAAGGTGATCGAGAGCGGCTGGTTCTGCGACAAGCCCGGCGGCTTCATGGACCAGTTTCGGTCGGACTTCGCACGGGCCTACGGCGTCAAACACGCCATCACCGGCGCCACGGCGATGCTTCTGATGCAGGCGTTGGTGGGCGCCATCGGCGCGGGCAACGGCGACGAGATCATCTGCGACCCGGTCGTTCAGTTTCATGGCATCGCCTGTCTGCACGGCAACGTCGTGCCGGTATGGGCCGACGTGCGCCCCGACAACTTCCTGATGGACCCCGCCTCCGTGGAAGCGCGCATCACGGAACGGACGAAGGCGATCTGGGTCACCCACCTGTGGGGCTACGCAGCCGAGGTCGACAAGCTGCGTGAGATCGCCGATCGCCACGGCATCTATCTGCTCGAGGACTGCGCCCACGCCATGTTCGCCGAGTACAAGGGGCGCAAACTCGGCACGTGGGGCCATGTCGGCACCTTCTCCTTCAACATGGGCAAGCAACTGGCGACGGGCGAAGGCGGAATGGCCATCACCGACGATGACCGCCTGGCGGCCGAACTGAACAAGCGCATCATCTTCGGCGAAAGCCCAGAGGTCCTTTCGTCCAATTACCGCATGACCGAGTTCCAGGCGGCGGTGGGGGTCGTCCAGCTCAAGAAGGTGCCCGGCTATCTCGAGGAATATCGCAAGGGACGCGAGATCCTTGACGCCGCGATCGCCGACTGCGCCTGGCTGCAACCGCGACGCGCGCTGCCCGACAGCGTCGTGGCCCCTTACTTCTGGAGCTGCCTCTTCCACGGCGAGCGCCAGGGGATCGATTACGGCGTCTTCAAGGCTGCGCTGCAGCAGGTGGGCGCCCGCTTCGGCACTGGCTTCCTTCAGGTTCCCGCCTATCAGTACGCGATCTTCCGCAACCCCAACGCCTACGGCAACAAGGGATGCCCGTACAACTGCCATCTGTACACCGGCAAGGTGGATTGGAAGCCTGGCCTTTGCCCCGTCGCTGAGGATGTGATCCCGCGCATTGTCTACACGAACAATATGGTTTCCGTGGACAAGGCCGCGCAAGCCGCCGCGCAACTACGCGAAGCGATCCGGTTGACCGAGAGCGGCAACGTTCAGCCCCTCACTTATTCCGAAGTCGAAAAGCAAGTGCTGGAGACGGTCAGGCAGTTCGGCCCGCTGGAGCCAACCGAGGTCATCCAGATCTTCGACGAAAAGGGATGGCAACACTTCGACGAGCACGGTATGTTCACGATCATGGAGAACCTGCGCGACCGCTTCCCGTATCGCCTGTCGCACGCCGGACCGCGCAAGTTCGCCTATCATGATCTGTCGTGAGAGGAGGGACCATGAGAGTCGGGATGGCTGGCCTGGCGGCGCTCTACTGGCCGATCGCGCTCGGCCGGGGGTTACAGAGTCGTGAAGGGGTGTCTTTTCTGGCGGCGGCGACGCTCGGCGTCAGCGAGCAGGCGATCCGCGATGCGTTGGGCATGACGCCCGCCGAGTACGCGCAGAAGTTCGGGGTCAGGCTATACGAACAAGCGGAAGAGATGATCGCCCAGGAGCGCCTGGATACGGTGGTGATCATCTCCCGTCATACGGAGCATGCCGCCTGGGCCGAGCGCCTCAGCCGGCTGGGGGTGAACCTCTTCATCCCTAAGACCTTCGCGACCACGCTGACTGACGCCGAGCGCATCGTCGCTGCGCAGCAGCGCGCTGGCATCCAGATCGCCGTCGGCCCCAGCGCGCGTTTCCTGCCGCCCATGCTCGCCGCCAGGCAGGCCATCGACGCCGGTCGCATCGGCCAGCCTTTCGCCGCTCGCATCTGCCATCACCACGGCGTCATCGACGTCTTTGGCCCCCATGACTGGTATCGCGATCCGCAGGAGGGCGGCCCGGAACTGTCGCTCGGCTGGTACGGCATCGACCTCATCCTCTATCTGATGGGCAGTCCGGTACGCTCCGTCTACGCCGAGTACGGCAACTTCACCTCTCCGGACAGCCCGTTCATGGATTGCGGGCGCATCATGGCTCGCCTGGCCAATGGGGGCCTGGCGTCCTTCGATATGTATTTCTGCAACCGGATGCCCTATCCCTCCTGGCAGATGGAGATCGTAGGGCCACGCGGGGTGATCAGCATCCATCGCGTAGAGAACGATCCGCTGCGCACGGTGGTGAGCATCGACAGCGCCCATGGCTACGCGCACTTGCCGCTGCCCGAATACACGCCAGGCTGGGAGACCTTCTGGATCGATGACTTCCTGGCCGGACGCCCCCCTACGATCGACGCCATTGCAGCCGCCGAGATCACTCGCATCTCCCTGGCCGCCCGCGATTCCGCCCAAAAAGGGCATCCGATCAACCTAGGGCTGTAACTCTTTAGCGCATTGCGTAGGCGCGATCATGCGGTCCCACAGTCAGAAAGACGACCGTGTTATCGGGCAGCTTTTCGCAAAAGCAATACTGGCACTCCGGCACGTGACGACACTCTTCGCATATAACAAAGATGAGGCGAAACCCACCCCCTACAGCAGCGCTACGACAGCCACGCAAATCCAGTTTTCCGCCTTCGTCGCTTAGGAGCTCTGTAGCAAAGTAGGGGTCGGCCAATACCCGATCTACCCGACGCTTGATTTGGCTGCGCAATGCGGCATAGCGCTGCAAGTTACGCACGAACCGTTCTTCGTAAACGGCTCCGTACTCACTCATTCCAGACCTCGGCATGAGGGTACAGCCGGATCTCTCCCTGTTCTTTGCGGTTCAGAATGTCAACCAGATCGTCACGTAGCGGCGAATCAGAAGCGAGGTAAAAAACATCGGGTCGCCTGAGAGCCACCTGCGCAAGCTCTTCTCGTACAACCCTGCGAATCAATGGTTCCAGTAAATCAGCGAGGTCCTTGGGGTCGATCGTGATGGATTGGGTAGATTGACTCATCATGTCATACTCCTGGTTTATCATTACGCCTTTGAGCTGGAAGCGACTCCAGTAGTCGCAAAGTGGGGATCGCATCGCGCCTTTAGAAACGGTTTCGCCTGAAAAATTATATGCCAGACCTCACATGTTGACCAACTTCAGGAAGGCAGCGCATAGCCGGGCCGTCTGAGATTTCGAATCGAACAGCCTCCTCCCGAACTCACGATCACGCCGAGATGGACAGGGAAGCGCCCTTGAGATATGATAGGCTAACATCCACAAGGGAGGCCTGATGTTCCCCCTCGAGTATCCCCTCGGCGATGGGCTTGTCCTGCGTACGCTGCGCAGCGAAGCGGATGTCGACGGCTTCGCTGCGCTGCACGCCATCATCAGCGCGGCCGAACAGATCACATGCGCCTATCTGCCGCGCCATCACCCCGCCGCCAGCTTCGATGACTATCTGGTGGTAGAAGACACCCGCCAAGGCCGGATCGTCTCGACCACCTGCCTGCTCCCGTGGCGCTGGCGCTACGAGCAGGTCTCGCTCAACGCAGCGATGCTGGAGATGGTCGTCACCCATCCCGACTACCGTCAGCGCGGGCTGGTGCGCGCCCAGATCGAGCGCTTCCACCAAGTTGTGGCCGCGCGCGGCTACGACCTCAGCGTGATCGAGGGCATCCCCTATTACTACCGCCAGTACGGCTACGCCTACGCGGTCGATCACTACCCCAGCCACTCCCTGCCCGCCTGGCGCGCCGCCGAGGCGCCGCCCGCCTCGCCTGGCGCCCACACTTTGCGCCAGGCTACGCCAGACGACGCAGCCACGCTGGCCGCCCTCTACGCGCAGGCCATGGCTCCCCTCGACCTGATCACCCAGCGCGAGGCGGCCTACTGGCGCTTCCTGCTCGAATGGGCGCGCTACCCGGCCTGGCTGGTCGAGCGTGACGGCAAGGCCGTCGGTTACCTGGTGATCCAGCCGGGCAGCCGTGGGCCGCGCGTGCTCGAGGCTGGCATTCGCGACCACGCTGCCGCGCTGGCCGCGCTCCACCATCTGCGCGCCCAGGCCACAGCCGAGATCCAGATCGCTGCGCCTCCCACCGACGCGCTCCTCCAGCTCGCCCAGAGCCTGGGCGGCGCGCCGCTGCCCGGCGACCAGTGGCTGATCCGCCTGCGCGATCCGGCGAGCTTCCTGACCACGCTGGGGCCAGCGTTCGAGCGGCGCCTAGCCGCTTCCGTCTACGCGGGGCTGACGGCCGACCTGATCCTGAACCTGTTCCGGCGCGCCTGCCGCCTGCGTTTCGTCGACGGCAAGCTGGCGCAGGCCCAGGACATCGGCTTCGTCGACGCCTCGCTGGAAGCCGACGGCGGCGACCTGTGTATCCCGCCCGACGCCTTCGTCCGCCTGGCCTTCGGCTACCGCTCGCTGCCGGAACTGCGCGACGCCTGGCCCGACATCGTCGTCAAGCCCGCTCGCCGTCATCTGTGGGAGACGCTCTTCCCTTCCATGCGCGCCTATCTCAGCATGCCGTATCTGTACTGCGGGGCGACGGCGTAGCCACAAGCTGTCAGCCTTGTCGGCCAGGAGATCTGCGGCGAATGAGGAAGGCCGTCCAGTCGCCGCCATGCCCGGACCAGAGACACGATCGCGAGCAGGCCCCCACTCGCGCTGCAGCAACTCGCACAGAGAGGAAAGGCTTATGTCCGATTTGAACGCCCTCCTGCAACAACAGCTCGATCCGACGCGCATCCACCAGGCCGCCTTCGATCTGGTGAGCATCCCCAGCCCCACCGGCGACTCGCGCCGGGCCGCCGAATGGTACGCCGAGCGCCTGCGCGCCCTCGGCCTGTCCGTGATATTCGACGAGGAATTCCCCGACTCGCCCAGCGTGATCGCCTACATCGAGGGGGGCCGGCCCGGCCCAACGTTGGAGTTCGCCGGCCATCTCGACGTCATCCCGGTGCCTCAGGACCCGCCCTTTATCCGAGACGGGCGCCTCTACGGCCGCGGCGCCTGCGATATGAAAGGGAGCATGGCCGCCGTGCTCGAGGCGGCGCGCGTGCTGATCCCCGCGCGCGACCACCTGCGCGGCAGGCTGATGATCTGCGCTTACGGGCTGCACGAGGCCCCCGTCGGCCGCGGTCAGAGCCTGCAGCGCCTGATCGAGCGCGGCCTGCTCGGCGACGCCGTCATCAGCGTCGAAGGGCCGGACAACGAGGTCGCCATCATCGGCAAGGGGATGAGCACCTACGAGATCTTCATCGAGCGCGCCGGCGAGCCGGTGCATGAGGTGCAGGCCAGCCCCGATCTGCCCCACGTCCTGCTCGTGGGCCTGGATGTGGCCGAGGCCCTGCGCGCCTGGGATGCTGAGCTGCGCCAGGGCGAGGACTTGCCCTTCGTCGGGCCGGAGTCGGTCTTCATCGGCCAGTTCACCGGCGGCGACTTCTACAATCGGGTCCCCAACCGCTGTCACATCGTCGGCACGCGCCGCTACGCGCCCCACCGACGCTTCCCCGAGGTCCTGGCCGAGTTCGAGGCGCGGCTCGACGCCATCCGCCAGCGCACAACCGCGACCATCCGCCTCGACCTGGTCAAGACCAAAGACGGCTTCCGCGTGCGCGAGGACGAGCCGCTGGTGCGCGCCCTGCAACAGGGATACCAGCAGGTGACCGGCAAGCCCTTGCCGCTGGGGGGCCTCAAGGCCGTGGGGGACGCCTCGAATTTCGTGAACGAGGGGGGCGTGCCAGCGGTCTACTTCGGCTGTGGGCTGGCGCGCGCGCACGCCACCCCCGAGTTCGTGGCCCTGGATCGGCTAGAGCAACTGGCGCGCGTGTTGGTCGCGGCAGCGATAAACTATCTGGCCTAGCGGTCAGTCAGGGGAAGGTTGGACGGCGCTCACCGTCCGACCGCTTCTGCCGAGAAGGGGCGCGGCAGCGCGGCGATCATCGCCAACCACCGCCGGTAGCGCCCCAAAGCGAAGGGCGGCCGTCCAGCCAGATAATGGTTGCCGAACTGCTCGCCTGCCGTCTCCCAGGTGATCAGGTACAGTTTCTGGTCGCTGGCGTAGGTGCGGATGCGATCGACCTGCCAGTTCTGGCCGGCGGGGACCGTCAACGTTCCCTCGGCGACCACCTCTCCCCCCTCGGCCTCGCGCACGGCGTACCGGACGGTCGCTGGCTGCCGCGTATCGTTGCAGATCACCACCGGCAGGTGTTTGCCGGTCCCCGGCTCGCCGATGATGACGCACACGGGCCGTTGCACGCGCCAGATATACTCATAGGCGAGCTTCTTGCTGAAATAATAGTCGACGATGGCGTCTGAGAATTGCGGCCAGCCGTCGATAACGTTCCACCACAGGATGCCGCTCGTGCGCCACTTGCGCAGGCGCGTCGACTCGATGAAGAACTTCTTGGCCTCGGCCTGGCTGATCTGGCTGGCCAGGGCGAACGATTCCAGGTCGTCTGGGATCTCCCCGAACAGCTCGCGCACCTGGTTGGCCATCAGCTTGATGCGATCGCGGTCGATGGCGCGGTGTTGCCAGTGATAGACGGCGTGCACCTGCCATTCATCGTTCCAGCCATCCTTGTCCCACGGCCACAGGTTCGCGGGCGAGATGAAGCGGCGGATGGAGGAGACGTTGTTGCAGCCGTGGTAGCCGATCTCGCCGATGAAGTGCGCGCTGTGCTGGGTGTAGAAGGGGCTTTTGAAGTAGCCGCGCGGCCCCCACAGATGCTGTTCGGGCGTGCGCATCCAGACATTCTCCTCGCCGGCGAGGACGGGCGGCACGTAGGGCGAGCTGGGCACATAGGCGCGGTGTGGGTCGCAGCGGTGCAGCGCCTGTGGGATCACCTCGCGTGTCAGGCGGTTCTGTTCAGGCGAAAGCTTCGCCCACACGTAGAAGCCGTCGATCTCATTATCGCCGCACCAGATCGCCAGCGAGGGGTGATTGCGCAGTTTCTCGGCCACAGCGACGACCTCGGCGCGCACTTGCGCCAGGAACTCCTCGGTCTGCGGGTAGATGGCGCAGGCGAAGGCGAAGTCCTGCCAGACCAGGATGCCTGCCTCGTCGCAAAGATCGAAGAAACGATGGTCCTCGTAGACGTTGCCGCCCCAGCAGCGGATCATGTTGCAGCCGAGGTCGGCGAAGAGGGCGACGGCCCGCTCGACGCGTTCGGCGTCGCGGCTGTGGAAGGCGTCGAGGGGGACCCAGTTGGCGCCGCGCACCTGGATCGGTTCGTCGTTGACGTAGAACACGAAGTGGCTGGCCGGATCAGGAGGGGTGTCGATGCGCGCCATTTTGACGGCCGGAGGATCGGGGGCCCAGGCGGCGCCGGCCGTGGCCGTGCGATCGACGACGAGCTTACGGATGCCGATGCGATCGCGGCGCTCGGCGACGACCTGACCGTGGCGGCATACCTGCATGGTGACGGTGTAGAGGTTGGGGTCGCCGTAGCCGCGTGGCCACCACAGGCGCGCGTTGGACACGGGGATCACACAATGGTCGGCGATGAACTCGGTGGGCCACTCGTAGTCGAAGGTATGGTCGCCGCAGACGCCGTGGAAGCGGATGGTGAAGCCGTCGAGCGTGGGCGCGTCGGTGCGGAATTGCCAGCGAGCGCCGAGGGTGGCTCCCTCCGGGCTGATGTCGCTCGTCCAGTAGTAGACCTGCTCGATAGCGGTGGTTGGGCGCGGCTCCAGCCAGAGCGAGCGCCAGATGCCAGCGCTCAGCGCCCGCGGCATGATGTCCCAGCCTCCCATGTGGGCGGCCTTGCGCAGCCAGACCATCTCATCGCGGTGTTCAGGGCCGGCGGTCACCGCATCGTAGTGGAAACGGCGGGCATAGTTGATGGCCGAGCTGAGGCGGATGACGATGCGGTTGGCCTGGCCGAGGCGCAGGGCGGCGCTCACATCGAAGCGGTGCTCGATCAGCATATTGGCGGCGCGACCGACCTTGATGCCATTGATCCAGATCGTGGCGATGGTATCGAGTCCGGCGCAGACCAGATCCCACGGTTGGGTGGCAACGTCGGCTGGGAGGGCGAAATCGCGAGCGTACCACCACTCGTAGAACTCGAAGGGGCGGAGCAGGCGGATGTTGTCGGCGTAGAAAGGATTGGGGATGACGCCCGCGCGTGCGAGGTCGAGTTCGACGTTGCCGGGGACACGCGCGGGGATCGTAGGGACGTCAGCCTGGGCCAGTTCGTCGGGATGATCGATCGTGTGCTCGCCCTCGCGGCAATAGGAGAGTTGCCAGTCGCCGTCCAGAAGAATATGCTCGATCATAGGGTCTCTCCGTGCCCTGTTGTAGAGTAGGGCTGATAGGATAGGAGATACCGATTTTAGAATGACCTATCGCTGAGAGCAAACCCTGGTCATGAGCAACTGACACCCAGTCACAAATAGGGAGGCGCTGGGGCAGGGTGACGCCGACCAGCACGATCTGTCCGTAGCACAGTGGTACCTCCTGAGGACAGAGGCAGCCATCAGGAGTGCCCACTGTGTGCTGTGGCTGGTCACATAGAACTGTAGGCCCAGCGAGATGGGGTAAAGAGCTTTCACTTGTTGCGCAAGCCCGTCAGGAGGCGATTGACAACCAAAAGCCGTCGCGCTAGAATGAGGGTGTCTCCGGAGCGGGGCGGTGGCGGAATGGCAGACGCGGAGGTCTTAAAAACCTCTGTTCGCGAGAACGTGTGGGTTCGACCCCCACCCGCCCTACTGTTCGTGCTTCTACCCCCCACCCAAAAAAGTCTCTTCGCTTGACAAGCCGACGATCTTAGATAGAATGTTCACTGCACGGCGACGTAGCCAAGTGGTTAAGGCAGGGGTCTGCAAAACCCCGATCGCCGGTTCAAATCCGGCCGTCGCCTCCATCCTGATGGTAAAGGCCGACCGCAATCAAAAAGGTCGGCCTTTGCTTTTGGCGACGCCCCCCAGGCGCGATCGCTGAGGTAGACGTGCGCCGCTTCCTGCTCTCGCTCGCGTTCGCTCTGACCCTCTTCGCGCTGCTCGCAGCCGCCGTGCGCAGCCGCCCCGCGTCGGCCCCTGCCCTCGATCCTCGCCGCCTCCACCCCGCCCTGCTGCGCGATCTGATCGACGCGGACGCCTCCGCCTCCATCCCCGTGATCGTCGAATGGCGCAGAGACCCCCACCTGCCCGCGCGCGCGGCGACGGCCAGCGACCGCCCAACGCGCCGCCAGCAGGTGGTGGCCGCGCTGCAGGCCGACGCCGCACAAGGAGCAGCGTCCCTGCGCCGCTTCCTCGAGGACGCGACCGCGCGAGGTCTCGCCGATGGCGTGCGCGCATTTTGGGCCAGCCCCATCGTCGCTCTGCGCGCGCGGCCAGAGCTGATCGTCGCCCTCAGCGCGCGCGACGACGTGATCCAGGTGCGGCCGGACGCCCCCCTCTTCCTCGAACCGCCTCGCTACCGACAGGCGGACGCTCCGGTAGGCCCGGCAACGCTCCCCTGGAACCTGGAGATGGTCGATGCCGGCCTGGCCCGCGACGTGCTGGGCCTCGATGGCCGCGGCGTCGTCGTGGCCAACCTCGACACCGGCGTCGACTGGCAGCACCCTGCTCTCATCCGGCAATATCGCGGCTACAACCCGAAAGGCCCCGCCATCCACGCGGGCAACTGGTATGTTGCGACCAACGAACCCTACGCGTATCCAGGCGACGGCCACGGCCACGGCACCCACACGATGGGCACGATCCTCGGCGACGACGGCGCCGGCCGCCGTTCAGGAGTCGCCCCCGGCGCGCGCTGGATCGCGGTCAAGCTCTTCACCAACGACGGCGTCACCTACGAGAGCTGGATCCACGACGCCTTCCAGTGGATCCTGGCGCCAGCCGGCGATCCGGCGCTGGCGCCCGATATCGTAAACAATTCCTGGGGGTCAGACGTGGGCGGCGACGAGCGGTTTCGCGCGGATGTGGCCGCCTGGCGCGCGGCGGGCATCCTCCCCGTCTTCTCGGCAGGGAACAACGGCCCGCGCGCCGGGTCGATCGGCAGCCCGGCCAGTTACCCCGAGGCGCTGGCTGTGGGCGCCATCGACTCCGAACGAACGGTCGCCGCCTTTTCGGCGCGCGGCCCCAGCCCGTGGGGCGAGGTCAAGCCGGAACTCGTCGCCCCCGGCGTCGATGTGTGGTCGACCTTCCCAGGAGGCGGCTATGCCCTGGGCGACGGCACGAGCATGGCTGCGCCGCATGTGGCTGGAGTCGCCGCCCTCCTCCTGCAGGCCAACGACGCGCTCACGCCGGATCAGATCGAAGCCATCCTGCGCGCGACCGCACGGCCGCTGGGGACGACCACGCCCGACCCCGCCAGCGGCTGGGGAGTGGTGAACGCGTACGCCGCCGGGCTGCGCGTGACCGGACATGGCGAGCTGACGGGTCGGGTCACGCGCGTCGACGGCGGCGGCATCCCCACTCCCACGCTGACAACGTCCCTGCGCGACGGCAGCCAGGCGGCCACGGTCGTCGGCGACGCCAGCGGCGCCTTCACCCTCGCCCTGCGGCCAGGTCGCTACGACGTCACCGCGCAGGCGTTCGGCTTCGCCCCGCAGACAGCTTACGCCGTCGCCGTGACGACCAATACCCGCACATCGCTCGATCTGCAGCTCGCGCTGTTGCCCTGGGGCGTGGTGTTCGGACGCGTGGCCGACGCCGCGACGGGAGCGCCGCTCGCTGCCGAGATCGTGGTCGAAGGGACGCCCGCGCGCGCCGCGACGGACGCCGCGACCGGCATGTACAGCCTGGCGCTGCCCGAGGGGGCGTGGACCCTGCGTTTCACTGCTGACGCGCATCGCATCGCTCGCGCTGCCGTAACGGTCACGGCCGGCGGCAGCCGCCAGCTCGACCTGGCGCTGACAGCCGCGCCGCGCATCCTGCTCGTCGACAGCGGCCGCTGGTACTACGAAAGCCAGATCAGCTACTTTGAGGACGCCCTGGACGCGCTCGCCTACCCGTACACCCTCTGGCCCATCCGCAACCCCTTCGGCCTGGAGGACAGCCCCGTCGACTTGCCCACCGCGGATGATCTGCTGGCCTACGACGCGATCGTCTGGTCGGCGCCGCTCGACTCGCCAGGGCTGATCGGCGCCGATGAGGCCCTGGTCGCGGCGCTGGCGCAAGGGCGGCGGCTGCTCGTGAGCGGACAGGAGGTCGCCTTCTGGGATGGGGGCGGCCCTTTGAGCACGCCAGCAGCCTATCTCTGGCAGGGACTCGGGGTCACTTTCCTCAACGAAGGGCATCTGGCCGATCTGGCAGGCAGCGGCTTGCTGGAAGGGATCACATTGACGCTCAACTCGCCTGACAGCGCGCGCCAGCAGACGACGCCCGACGCCGCGCTTCTCACGCAGCCCCTGCTGGCATCGCCAGCGCTGGCCTGGCCGGGCGGCGAGGTCGGTGGCGCGATCGGAGGGGTGTGCCGGCCTTACCGGGCCGCCTGGCTGGGCTTCGGGCTGGAGGGGGCCGGGCCACGGCCAGCGCGCATCGAGGCTCTGGATCGGCTGCTCAACTGGCTGACGGCGGAACCGGCCCCCTACGGGCTGACCGTGGAGACCTCGCCGCTGCCGCTCATCGGCCAACCGGGCGAAGCGGTAACGCAGACGCTGCACGTGCATAACGTCGGCGTCCAGACCGACACCATCGATCTTGCCATCACTCCCGGCCCCTGGCCTTTCAGCGTGACGACGCCGGATGGCCGCCAGGTCGTCGCAAACACGTCATTCACGGTGGGCGCCTGCGCGCAGGCCACGCTCACGGCGACGACCATGATCCCGGCGGGAACGCCGCGCCATACTTCGGCCGCCTCGGCCATACGTCTGACCAGCCAGTCCGATCCCGCGGCGACGGCGATCGTCACCCTGACGGCCAAGACGCCCGCGCCGCTCCTGCTCGTCGACGACGAGCGCTTCTACGACCATCAAGATCGCTATACGGCCACCCTGGAAGCGCTGGACGTCCCCTACGATCTGATCACAACGGGAGGCAACATCGGCCCGCCGCTCGCGATCCTGACGCGCTATCCTTTCGTGCTCTGGACGACGGGATACGATTGGTATTCTCCGCTCACGCCAGCCGACGAGACGGCCCTCGGCGCCTACCTCGATCGGGGAGGGCGTCTGCTCATCAGCAGCCAGGACCTGCTCGATGTTAGCGGGCTTAGCGTTTTCGTGCGCGAGCGGTTGGGCGTGGAGCGAGCGCAGCTCACGATCACGGCGACAGAGGCGCTGCCAGCCTTGGGCGGCCCCTGGGACGACGACGGGCAAGTGTGGCCATTGTTCTATCCCTTCCCCAATTGGAGCGATGGCCTCATCGTCAGCGCGCTGGCGACCGCGACGGTCGAGGACCGCGCGGGCAACGTCATCGGAGCGGCGCGGGCTGGGGCAGGCTGGCGGACGGCCTTTTTCGCGTTCCCGCTGGAGGCGCTGCAAGGCGCGGCGCGCCAGGAGCTGCTGCAACGCGCGCTGCTGTGGCTCAGCCCCTTGAGCACGAGCCGCCTGCAAGCCCCTGCGGTCGCGAGGGAGGGAAGCCGCATCCCCTTCACGTTGACGCTGGCGCTGGAGGACGGCCAGGAGCGCCTGGAGGTCCGTCTGCCGCTGCCAGCCGAGCTTACTTTGGCGCCGGATCGCCTGTGGGGGCCGTGGCGCTACGACGCGGCGACGCGGGCGCTCATCTGGAGCGGCGAGCTGTCGTCCGACGCCCCCGTGGCGATGGGAGCGGAGGCGGAGCTGGCCACGGGGATCGCCGACGGCGCCGAACTCCCGCTGGTCGCCCAGCTCGCGCTGCGCGAGGGCCCCACCCTCAGGGTGCAGACGACCGTGCTGGTCGATGGCGCCCGGTTCACGCTGGCGAAGCGCGGGGCGCCGGACGCGGCAACGCCCGGTCAGCGCATCGCCTACACTCTGACGGTCGCCAACCGCGGCGTCGCGGCCGGCGCAGCCGTGATCTCCGACGCCTTACCGTCGGGGATGAAGCTCGCGCCGGGGAGCGCGCTCGCGACCGGGGGGACGATCACGGAGGAGACGGCGGGCCTGCGCTGGTCGGGGACGCTGGCAGCCGGCGATGAGGCGCAGATCACGTTCCAGGCGACGACCGCTGGCATCCCAGGCGGCACGCGCCTGGTGAACCGCGCGGACCTGTGGGAAGAGAATGGCTGGTTGCGACGGGCGCGAGCGCAGACGACCATCCTGTCACGCGTGTATTTGCCCTGGCTGGAGAGAGCGCCGCGCGAACTCGAGCGCGACCTTACGCCGCCGCAGCGGCCGCCGTGATGGCCTCCGCTTTCTCGATCATCGCCTGAGCCACGCGCCGGATGGCGGCGCGCTCATCGTCAGCGGCGGAGGCGACCACTCGCGCGACCAGATGGTCGCATGCGGCGCGCGCGGCTTCCGGCGGTGGGACCTCCTGTGGCCGCGCGGCGTGCAACGCTTTGAGCCAGCGTTGCCCGAAGTGGGCGTGGATCGTCTCGTCGGCCCAGTCGAACTCCATGTCGTGGCGGCTGACGGCGTCGCCCCAGGCGGCGAAGGCCTGGGCGCGGCTCACCTTCTTGCCGATGTTCTTCGTCTCGAAGTAGGAGAGCATCCCCAGCCACGACCAGGACGGCCCGCTGGCCGCGCCCTCGTAGATGTAAGTCCCGAGGGGGATCTCGGCGGGCGCGAACCCCCACTGTTGGAGGCGTTCGGCCCCCATGCGCACATGACGAGCCTCGTCGTACAGCCAGCGCGCCGCGTCGCTCACGAACTCCCAACCCAACGTCTCGGCAAAGGTGTACAGGGCGGCGCCAGCGGCCTCGACCGCCCACACCTCATTGAGGTGGCTGATCGCGCTGCGCAGTTGCATGCGCAGCCCTTCGCCGTAAGGGAAGGCGGGATCGATGATGTCCGGCCAATAGAACCGGCAACGATGAAAGCGCGGGTCGCGCGCCGGCCGCGCGGCCAGGGCGAAGGGGACGCGCCCAGGGACAGGCGTCACATCGGCGGCCACGGCGAGCGGCCCCAGGGAGACGCCGTCCAGCGCGGCCAGACGCTCCTGCAAAGCCGCCGCCCATGCCTCGGCGAGCGGACGGCGGTCCGGCGCCGCGCGCAACATCTCTGCCGCCCAGCGCTCGAGCGCGACGAGCTGGGCAGCCTTGTCGTCTATCGCGATGCGCAGCGCCCGCAGCGTCGGGCCATCGGCGATCTCGTCCGCCTGCGCCAGATACGAACGATATGCCTGCAGGAGAGCTGGCTTGTAGACGCGGGCCAGGGAGAGGATGAAGGCCTCGGCGTTGGGAGCATGAACCCCCTCCGCGAAGAGCGCGATCAACGGCGCGTCCTCTCCCACCTCCATGAGACGGCTGGGGAATCGCAGCTCGAAGACGCGCTCGCGCAGATCATCGGCAATCCGGCTGTCCTCCCAGGCGAAGCGCGGCAGCGTCGTCTTGATGGCGAGGTCTGCGATGCGCCCGAGCCAGCCGGCCTGGGCGATGATCAGGGCCTGCTCGCAGAAGAAGAAGCGTTTGAGCAGGCTGGCCGCGTCCATGCGCATCCAGTGTGCGCGCGGGTGGGTCCCTGGCAAGTAGCGTTGCGTTTCCATCACGTCATCGATCTCCAATCTAGCGAATGAGCGAATCAGCGAGTCAGCAGGTCAACGGGCCAACGAATCGGCGTGTCAACGAATCGATGGAGCAACGAATCGGCGGGCCAACGGGTCAACGAATGCGTAAGGAGGGTTCGTACATCGCCAGCACGTTGGCGACCGGCGTATCGGGCTGGATGTGATGCGAGCTGCACAGGATGTAGCCGCCATCTTTGCCCAGGATCTCCACACGGCCGCGCACCTCGGCGCGCACTTCGTCCGGCGCGCCGCGCGGCAGGGTGCGCATGATGTCGATCCCCCCATGGAACGCGAGACGGTCCCCGAATTCCTGCTTCAGCCGCGCCGGATCCATCCCCTCCGCGTCCGTCTGCACGGGACTCAGCACATCGACGCCGAGGTCGATCAGCTCAGGGATCAGGGGATAGATCGCGCCATCGCAGTGATACATCACTTGTTTTCCCGCCGCGTGAGCGATCTCGGCCAGACGCTGATGGCGAGGGCGGATGTGCTGGCGCCACATGGCTGGCGACATCATCAACGACGATTGCGTCGCCACGTCATCGTAGAAATAGATCATGTCGAGACGTCCGCCGTCGCTGGCAAGCACGCGACGCAGCAGCTCTTCATAGACCTCGCTCAGGCGGTCGAGGATGTAGGTCGGCAGGTCGGGATCGATCGCCAGGTCGAGCAGGAAACGGTCGAGGCCGCGCAGTTGCCAGGCCACCTCGAAGATCGATCCCAGCCGAAAGCGTATATGATACTCGCCGGCCTGATCGAGCCGCGCCAGGATGGCTGGCAGCTCGGCGAAATCCCACCAGTCGGGCTGAGGCCAGGGATGGGCGCGCAGATCGTTGATCGTCTCGGCGGCGGCGAGAGGCCAATCGGTCCACTCCTCCGCCTCGCCGATCAGGCGGCTCACGCGCCGCGTGCGCGTCCCCCAGATGTCGACCAGCGTACCGTCGGGCAGGACCTGTCGCCACATGCGGTTGGGCGTCGAGCGGGCGAGGCTCCTCCAGACGTCGACGCGCGCTCCGGGTTGGAGCACGCGATCGGGCGGGGCGCAGAACATGTCATACGACAAGACCCGACAATCGACCTCCAGCGCGCGCAGGACCGCCTCGCGTTCCGGCTGCAGCCAGGACATGTCGGACAGATCGGCAACAGGGGGCCGGAGGTGGGCGATCAGGCGGTCCCACACCTCCGGCGTCGCCAGGAAATCGACGGGGGTGCGGTCAGGTTGACGATGGCTCAACGCCAGGCGCGTGCGAGCGCGCGGCGTCATCACCGGGGAGGCGGGCGATGTCCGGACAGGGCTGCTCGCGATCGTCCTCGTCATCGGGCCGCCTCGAGGAATGCTTCCAGCTCGGCGCGGGTGGGCAGCGCGGGGATCACGCCGGGCCTGGTCACCGTGAAGGCGCCAGCCGCGGCCGCGAAGCGCGCGGCGGCCGCCAGGTCTTTGCCCTCGGCGAGCGCCACCGCCAGGGCGCTGTTGAAGCTATCCCCCGCGCCGGTCGTATCGACGGGCTGCACGGAGAAGGCTGGCACGTGCAGCGCTTCGGCCTCGCGCGCGACGATCGTCACCCCATCGCCGCCGCGCGTGATCACGACGGCGCCCACGCCGCGCGCGATCAACGAGCGCGCGATCTCGACGCCGTCCGCCGGATCGTCAGGGGCCAGGCCAGCGATCACGCGCAGCTCCCCCTCGTTCGGCGTCAGGATGTCGATGTTGCGCAGGAAGTCGTCGTCTAATGGCTGCGCGGGCGCCGGATTGAGGATCATGCGGACGCCGTGGCGTCGCGCCAGAGCGGCCGCGCGGGCGGCCGGCGCAACCGGGATCTCCAGGACGCTCAGCGCCACATCGCTGTCCGCGATCAACGCTTCGGCGGCATCGACGTCGGCCGGCGAGAGCAACAGGTTGGCGCCGACGTCGACCGTGATCATGTTCTCGCCCGACGGCCCGACGATGATGAAGCCCACGCCCGTCGAGCGTTCCGGCGTGCGCTTGAGATGGCTGATATCGACCCCCTCGCGGCGATACATCTCCACGGCGATGTCACCGAAATTGTCGACGCCGATCATGGCGACGAAGCGGGAGATCGCGCCCAGACGCGCGGCGCCGACCGCCTGATTGGACCCCTTGCCGCCCGGCCCCATCGCGAACCCCCAGCCGAGCAACGTCTCACCGCGCACCGGCAAGCGCGGCACGTTCATGGTCAATCCGACTGCGAAACTGCCGACGACTGTGATCTTCGGTGGCATACGTCCCTCGTGATGATCAGTCCTTGTAGATCGCCGTCCAGGCGGCGTTGCGCGAGACGATGGCCGGCAGCTTGAAGCGGTCGCCGCGCAGCCAGACGTTCGAGTACTCGACGCTGCGCCCGTCCTCCAGATAGACGATTTGTTCAATGCGCATCAGGGGGGCGCATTCCGCGATGCCGAACAGGCGCGCCTGCTCGGCCGTTGCGGCGCACGCCTCGAAGGTGCGCCGCGCCCAATCGAGGCGCAGACCGTAGCGCGTCTCGAGGCATTCGAACAACCGCAGCTTCGTGAAGTCCTCGCGCTCGATGCCAGGCGTCAGCGACAGCTTGACGTAGTTCTCGGTCAGGATGATCGGCTCCTCGCGGACGAACCGTCGCCGGCGCAGGTAGAACACCGGCTCGCCTGGCTTCAACTGCAGAAACGCGGCCACCTCCTGGCTCGGCGCCTGGACGCGCTGCTCGAGCACCTCGGTGCGGAAGGGGATGTTCTGGCGAAGCAGCCCCTCCGAGAAAGCCAACAGATGCTCGGCCAGAGGCTCCTCGATCTGCTTCGTGGCGGCGACGAAGGTCCCCTTGCCGCGGACGCGCACCAACCTCCCCGCCGCGATGAGCTGCTCCCAGGCTTTGCGCACCGTGCCGCGGCTGACGTTCAGCTCCCGCGCCAGATCGTCTTCAGAAGGCAGCTTGTAGTGCGCTGGCCAGCGCCCCGTGTCGATCTGCTGCACGATCCAGTTGGCGATCTGATGATAGAACGGCTCCGGCTTCGCTTTGTCCACCACCTTATCGAGCGTCAGGTCCACGCCCACCTCCTACTGTTCATGCCACGTCCCCTGCACGGTGGGGCCATCGCTGCGCACGCAACGGAAGCCGATCGTGGCGCAACGATCCAGGCCCGGATACATCAACAGGAACTTGTGATGATGATGGACGGGCCGCGCGCCCCCTTCGACGTACCACATGCTGCCCCTGGCGCGGTAATATGAGCCGCCACGCAGGAAGCACCAGCGATGCCAGCCGTCCGTGCAGACGACGTCGATCCACTCCCAGACGTTGCCGACCAGGTCGCGCACGCCGAAGGGGCTGACGTTGCCGGGGAAGGCGTCGACGGGCGTGGTGCCGGACGTATCCGAGTTGCAGCGCGTCGCGTCGAACTCCATCCCCCACGGCCAGCGCCGGCCATCCGGCCCCTGGGCCGCCCACTGCCACTCGATGTCGGTGGGCAGCCGCTTGCCAGCCCAGGCCGCGTAGGCGCGGGCGTCCTCGAGGCTCACCCAGGTGACCGGATGTTGCGCCAGCGCCTCGGGAAAGCCGTCGCGCCAGTGGCGCAGGAAGTTGCGCGGCTCCGCCGGGCGATAGCCTGTGGCCTCCAGGAACCGCCGGAAGTCAGCGTTGGTCACCTCGTAACGATCGATCCAGAAGCCCCGCATCTCCACCTGGCGCGGGCCTTCATCATACAGGATGAACCCCCCTTCGCGAAAACGATGGGTGGCGTGGAAGAGATAGGGGCCGCCCGGAACCCAAATCATGTCCGAGACGTCAGCGTGCGGCATCGTGCTCCTCCTGCGCAGGGACGACGATCTGATCCAGCAACTCATTTCCTTTCAGCAAGCGGATCAGGAGAGGCGCCTCGCTGGCAGCGCGCAGGCGCTGCACCTCCAGCGGCGCGCCGTCGGCCGCGATGGACCATTCCCGCCCCGCCTGGCGCACCTGGATGGTCGCGCCGGGCAGGGGCTGCGCCAACCCGATCTGGTTGGCCTGCGGGTCAAAGAGCAGCCGCCTGGGCAGCTCGACAACGGCGCTGATCCCCTGCCGGTCGATCTCCACAGCGAGATGGCCATCGGCGTCGACCGGCGCCTCGCGATCGCGCCATACGTCGACGCAATGCCACCCTGGCCGCGGCTCGATGCGCAGGACAGCGCCCTGGATAGCGCGATCGTTCTCATTGTAGAACGTCCACAGGCGCTTGCCGGAGGCGGGGAACTCGTTGGCGTACACGCCGGGCTGCAACGTCGCGATCAGGGGGGTGGGGGCGGGCGCGTTCAGCGCCTCCAGATGCTCGCGGAAGATCGTGCGACACTTCTTGAGGAGCGCCGCCTCTTCCGGCGCGTAGGTGAGCACCAGGCCGAAGATATCCTGCCAGACGACCCATCCCATCCCGCTGAAGAACCCTCGCTGGATGATGCGGATGCGGTCGTCGCCCACCGCGTGGCGGTTGATGACGAAGAGACGGTGCTCAGGAAAGATGAAGCGCCACAGGTCGACGCCAGGCATCGCCTCCTCGGAGGCCGACCAGTTGCCCTGCGCGAAGTCGCGGTTGGGAGACTGGTCCCAGGAGGAAGTGATCATCTGGAAGGCTGCTCCCTTGGCTCGCCCCTCGCTGCAGAAGGCCACGCCCGGCCGCGCCTGATCGAGCGCGGCGCGAAACTCCGGGCTGATGGCCGACATCGTGTCCAGAAAGACGCCGTCGGCTTCCACGTCCGCCGCCAGCCGGGCCAGTTGCTCATGGTCGTGGCCGACGGGCCGGCCGTGGATGTCGGCGGAGCGGTCCCAGGGCTTGTAGGGGATGAAGAAGCGGACGCCGCGCTCCCGCGCGCGGCGCGCCATCTGGCGCAGCCCCGCGCGGCCGCCGGGGAAGTCGTCGTAGAACTCCCACTGCGTGCGTTCGTCCACGCCGATGCGCGGGTAGACGCCCCAGATGAGGAAGCCGTCGTAGCCGCCGAAGGTGCGCTCGCCCTCGTCGAGGAAGCGATCCACCTCGAACTGGCCGCTGTCCAGGTTGAGGATCTCGCGGCCGTACAGGAACGTGAAGTGCTGGACGAGCTGCTCGCGCAGCCAGGCCAGGTCGGCGCACGCATACTGCGCCAGGTCGAACTGATTGCGGACATGCTCGCGCAGCAAGGCGAAAGCCGCCGGCCAGCCGCCATCATGGAGGTGGATGGCAAGCTGCAGCCCGGCATCGGACGGGATAGCCAGGCCAGGCGGCCGCGTGGCCGTGGCGAGCGCAAAGTCGCGCGCGGCCACCCCCTGGCCAAGCGCCGTCAACGTCCGCCCCGTCGGCGCGATCTGAACCAGCGGCAGAGGCCAGTCGGCATGGCGGACGATGGGGCGCCCGCGACCGTCATGAAACGACCGTTCGTCCAGCCAGAGCGGGGATGCTTCCGTCAGGCGCAAGGCGTCCAGGAAGGGGAACCAGGCCTGCAGGCCAGCGTCATGCCTCGAAGTCAGGAGCAGCCGCATAGCTGGTCCCTCCAGACGGACGCGCAGATCGACGCGGGCGTCCGGCCAGCGGAGGATTGCTTCGTTCGCAGCGACGCCATCCAGGAGCACGGGGCCGCAGTCCCCGCCGGGCGCGGCTAGCTGGCAGAGCAGCGTCGCGGCGGGCAGCAGCGCCTGGCCACGCGCGCGGTCGACGAACTCATCCAGCCATGCCCCATCGCGGCGCACGGCCAGATGGCAAGAGAGGGCAACGGAGTGGAGAGAATGTTCGGTCTGCGACATCACGATCCACCTTCGCGTCAGGCAGAGAACTCACCGTCGTCCGTTGGGCGTCGGTCGACAATGACAAGGCGGCCGCGTCAGGCTTTCACAGCGCCCGCGGTGAGGCCGGTGATCATGTAACGCTGCAAGAAGAGAAAGATGATGAGGCCGGGGACGATGATCAACACCGCCATCGCCATGATATTGCCCCACACCACGCTGCCTGCGATGCCCACGAAGAAGTTGATGCCCACGGAGAGGGTGTACTTATTCATGTCCTTCATCATCGTCATGGCGAACATGAACTCCTGCCAGGCCGAAGTGAAGGCGAAGAGGGCGACCGCGGCCACGCCAGGGGCGGCGACGGGCAGGAAGACGCGCCAGATGCCCTGGAGGCGACTGCAGCCATCGATCATGGCCGCCTCCTCCAGCTCCACCGGCACCGTATCGAAGTACCCCTTGAGCATCCAGGTCGAGAAGGGGATCGCGCCCACGCAATAGACGATGATCAGCCCGGCGTACGTGTTCACGAGGTTGAGGCGCGTCAGAGTGACGAAGAGGGGGATGAGCATCAACACGCCGGGGAACATCTGTCCGCCGATCAGCCAGGCGCCCAGCTCGCGGCGGCCGCGAAAACGGAAGCGGGAGAGGGCGTAGGCGCCGAGGGTGGTGAGGATCAGGGCCAGCACGGTCGTCGACAGGGCGACGAACAGGCTGTTGCCGAAGTAGCGCATGGCGGGCGTCTGGGTGAGCACATACTGGTAGTTAGCCAGGGTGGGCTGCTGCGGGATGAGGATCGGGACGCGGGTGAAGATCTCGCGTCGCGACTTGAACGAGCTGCTCAGCATCCACAGGAACGGGAAGGCCGTGAACAGGCTGATGAACAACAGCCATCCGTAAGCCAGCGCCAGGCGCGGCAGGCGCCGGACGACGAAGCGTTTCCATCTGTGCATGAGATCTCCCTCGCTAGGTCACGTCTTGCATCACACGGCGGATGTACAGCATCATCGGCGTGAGCAGCAGCACCAGCATGACGACGCCGATCGCCGAGGCGTAGCCGATCTTGAAGAAGCGGAAAGCGTTCTGGTATGCCATGATCGAGAGGAGCATCGTGCGGTTGCCGGGGCCGCCGCCGGTCAGCACGTACACGCTGTCGAAGTGATTGAAGGCCCAGATCGTGCAGAGCAACAAGGCGATGCCGCCCACGCGATTGAGGAGCGGGATCGTGATGTGGCGGAATCGTTGGAGCACGCCAGCGCCGTCGATCGCGGCCGCCTCATACAGCTCGCTGGAGATCGCCTGAAGGCCGGCCAGGAGCATCACGACCATGAAGGGGAGAAGCTTCCAGACCGCCACGACCATCGCTGAAGCGAGGGCGGTCTCCTTATCGGAGAGCCAACCGACGTTGCGGTCGATCAGGCCAAGCGCGCGGAAAGTGAAGTTGAGGAGGCCGAAGTTGGGATCGTAGATCCAGCGCCAGGTGAGGCCAGCCACCACCGCGGGACAGACCCAGGGGATGAGGGCGATGCCGCGGAACAACGCGCGCAGGGGGATGCTCTCGTTGAGGGCCAGCGCGGTGAACAGGCCCAGGACATAGGTGATGAAGACGATGCCGATCGTCCAGATGACGTTGTTGGTCAGGGATCCCCAAAAGAGGGTGTCATTCGTCAGGAGGGTAGCCAGATTGGCCACGCCGACGAAGGAGATCGTCTTGGTGTAGAGGCTGTAGTCGGTGAACGCCAGATAGATGCCGCGCAGGAAAGGATATAGGGTGAGGGCCAACAAGGGAATGAGCGTTGGAAGCAGATAATAATACGGGACCACATCTCGGCGATTGAGCAGGCGCCAGGCGCGCTCGCCTCGGCCTCCAACAGCGAATATGCTCTTTACAGCCATCACACGCTCCTTGGTGCGACCAGGCTCCTTGATGCGATGAGGGTGACAGTGGTCTCCTGGACCTCCGGCTGTAATGGGGCCAGGAGACCACGCTTTCTCCGCCCAAACCAGGCGCCGAACGGCTGTTACCCGATCTTATACTGGCCGAGGATCTTGGTTCCTTCCTCGTTGCACAGGTTGATTAGCTCGTCCAGCGACAACTCCTTCTGCAAGTACTTCTGAATGTTCGGCCCCAGCACGCGCTCGTCGAACTCCGCCCAGGCCGGGTGCTTGGGATAGGCTTTGCCGAACTCGACCTGCGACAGGGTCACATCCCAGTCGTCGGTGCTCGTGGTGAAGCGAGGATCGGCCATCGCCGATTGGCGCGTGGGGAAGAGCCAGTCGCCGAAAGCGATCGCAGCCGAGTTCTCTTTGTTGGACATCCACTGGAGGACCTCCCATGCCGCCTCGGTGGTCCCGCGCTCCCGCGACTGGGTAGCCAGCGACCAGGTCTGCGGTTCGCTGCTGTTGGCGCAGCGTTTGTGGCAGGGCAGGGGGACGATATGCCAGGTGAACTCCGGCTCGGCTGACTTGATCAGGCCGCGCGCCCAGTTGCCCGTCTGCATCATCGAGTACACCCCCAGCGGGAAGGCCTCGAAGATATTGGTGCCTCCGAACGAATCAGGTGAGATGATCTCGTACGTCCAGAGCATGTCGTACCAGAGCTGCAGCGCCTCGCGCGCAGGCTCTATATCGATCTTCCAGACGCCGTCGATCTCCCCCATCACCTCGGCGCCCGTCTGCCACATCCAGGCGATGATATCCTCGGTGGTTTGCGTGGCGCTGAGATTAGCGGCGAATCCATAGTAATCGGGGGGCTTGCTGACCGCCTTGGCGATCGTGATGAAGTCCTCCCAGTTCCACCCTTTGCTGGGGACCTCGAATCCGGCCTCGGTGATGCGGTCGGCGTTGACGTACATCATGCCGACCTCCCAGCACCAGGGCAGGCCGTAGATCTTGTCGTCGAGGGGAGAGGTAGCGGCGGCGAGGGCGGCCGGGTGCAGGTCGGTTCCCAGATCGGAGTTGGCGATCATCTCGCTGAGATCGAGGTACGATCCCTGGGTGCCGTACTCGTTGGCCCACATCGTGATGCCGTGGATGATCTCGGGGGCGACGCCGCCTGCGATGGAAGTGGTGAGGTAATCGCGAGCGTTGCCCCAGCTTCCCTGGATGTACTCGATCTCGATGCGCGCCTTGTTGGCGGCGTTCCAGTCATCGACCGCCTTGTGGGTGGCGGCGACCGCGCCTTCCTGCCATACAAGGGTGTAGAGCTGGACTTTGGTCCCGCCGCCAGCGGGCGCGGGGGCGGCTGCCTGCTCGGCAGGGGGGGCCTCCGGAGCGGGGGCGGGCGGGGCGGCGGGCGCGCAGGCCGCCGCCATCGCGCCGGCCGCCGCCAGGGCCGACAGACGCATGAAGTCGCGCCGGCTGAGTTCTCTTCTGTTAGCCATCGATCTACCTCCATGAGCGTAAGACTAGCTGAGAGGGGCCTCTCAGAGGGGACGCCGACAACCACACAACAACCCAACAGGAGAAGCAGCAAAGAAGGGAGCATGATGTCTATAGACGTCTATAGACGTCAATGCAATTATAACAAGAAGAGCGTCCCCTGTCAACCGCCTCGACCTGAAACTCGATACAACGAATGCCTCGCCCACAGTCGACAAGAACATCAGCGCTGGCAAAGGACTGTGTCGCCAGGGCTTGTCTCAAATTGGGCGCTTCAACGCTCAGCGGACGACGTTAGCCTCAACCACGGTTTCGTGCAGAGCTACCTCATGAGCGCGCCCCGCCTCGATTGACCATCATCCCACACCCGTGGTATACTTAAGCAAGCGCTTACGCAAGCGCTTGCATCGCTTCTCTGTTCCTTTGTGGAGTAGCCTCATTCCATCTAAGGAGGTGATCTCGCACAACCAACGTCCGTCCATGTGCGCTACCACGGCCGTATCGGGAACCCAATCCATGCTTTTAGGAGGAGACACCATGTTTCTGCATCAGCAAGGTCTGCGTTCGGCGTGGGCGCCAGCCATCCTGGCCGTCCTCGTGGTGTTCAGCCTGCTCGTCGCCTGCACGCCGCCCGCAGCCCCAGCCGCCGGGCAGCCCGCAGCCGCGCCGCAGGCCGCCGCGCCGGTCGAGATCAGCCTGTGGACCGAATTCACCGCAGGCGGCGAAGCGACCGGCATCGAAGAGCTGGTCAAGACCTGGAATGAGAAGGGGACGGGCATCACGATCAAGCATCGTCCCATCGGCAACGAGGAGTTCTTCACGGTGATCCGCACCGGCCTGGCCGGCGGCGAGCCGCCCGACCTCCTCCAGTTCGAGGGCTACCAGCAGACGCGCGACTTCGCCGCGGCCGGCCAACTGGTCGATCTCACCGATTGGTGGCAGGCCAACAAGGAGCGCTTCGCGCTGCCTGATGCTGGCGAGTACTCCTGCACGTATGAAGGCAAAGTCTACTGCATGCCCTACACGTTCCTCACCGGCTGGCAGATCTACTACAACCCCAACATCCTGGCCGAACACAACATCGAGGTCCCGGCCACCTCCGAGGACTTCCTGGCCGCCGCCGAGACGCTGAAGCAGGCGGGCATCACGCCGATCGCCCTGGGCAATAAGAACGGTTGGCCCGGCGAGCACTGGTGGATGGCCTTCCTCGTGCAGCGCTGCGGCGTCGAAGGAGTGTACAAGGCCATTCGCGGCGAAGGGGCCAAGTTCACCGATGCCTGCTTTGTCCAGGCCGCCGCTGACTTCCAGAACCTCGCCAAGAGCGGCTATCTCTCGGCGGGCGCGGCCAGCGACGACTACGGCGCGGCTCAGGCCGTCTTCCTCTCCGGCAAGGCTGCCTTCTTCCAGACCGGAAGCTGGTTCGCCTCCGGCTGGGAGCAGACCCCACCGCCGTTCGAGGTCGGCATCATGCCGTTCCCGCGCTTCAAGGACACCCCTTACACGGGAGATGTGATTGGCGCCGTGACGCACGTCTTCGGCATCCCGTCCCAGGCCAAGAACAAAGAGGCCGCGCTCAAGGTGCTCGACTGGCTGGCGTCCGATGAAGCTGGCCAGATCTGGGCCAAGAACGGCAACTCGTGCATGATCAAGGGTACAGTCGAGGCCGCGGCGCCCCAGGTGATCAAGGATATCTGGGAGAAGGTGCAGGCAGCGCAGAACTCGCTGCCCTGGATCGAGAATGAGCTGCCGCCTGGGGTGGGCGAGGACAAGGTCTACAACGGCACCGTCGCCCTCATCACCGACTCGATGACCCCCGAGGAGTTCGTGCAGTCGATCCAGGACGCCTTGGAGGCCAGCCGCGCGCAGTAAGACCAGCGGCGAACATGCCAGGGTAACAGGGAGAAGGCAAGAAGCGGCAAGCTCGTGTTATCCTGGCAATCGCTCCATGCGGCTCTGGAGTCGAGGCTTTGGCCGGTTCTATATCATCAGGGCCAGCTAAAGCCTCGAAGTCGCCTGGTATGGGCCATGCCGTCGTAGCTCTGGAGTTGAGGCTTTAGCCGGTTCTATATCACCAGACCGGCTAAAGCCTCGCAGCCAGCTCGCATGGGCCATGGCGTTGCATCCGGCACGAACGGCCCTGTGTGTCCTGGCTGCGCTATGTGCACAGAGGACGCAGTTCCTCAAAACACCAAGGATCTGGCATGCAAGGTTCTTTCACCGCCCGCGCCTCAGGATGGCAGCCAGGCCGCCAATGGCTCCTGGCCCTCCCCTTCCTGGCGCCGGCGCTCATCTTTTACACGCTGTTTTTGATCGTGCCCTTGCTGGGCACAGTGATCCTCAGTTTCACCGACTGGACCGGCTTCAATTTCGCTGACATCCGCTTCGCCGGCCTGCGCAACTATCGAGAGATGGGGCGCGATCCCATCTTCTGGCAATCGCTCGGCCACAATCTGATCTTCCTGGTGGGCGCCGTGGTGCTCAGGACCAGCTTCGCCCTATTCCTGGCGCTCGCTCTCGACCAAAATATCCCCTTTTCTAACTTATTCCGCGGCATCTACCTGATGCCGACGGTGATCTCGCTGGTGGTGGTCGGCGTCGTCTTCAGCCTGGCTCTCAGCCCCTCGTTGGGCCTGATCAATCCCCTGCTGCAAGCGTTGGGGTTGGGAGGATTGGCAGGAGACTGGCTGGGCAATCCGCGGCGCGTCCTCCCGATCCTGATCCTGATCGATACATGGCACGGCTTCGGCCTCGCCATGTTCCTCTTCATCTCGCGCCTGGTCGCCATCCCCCAGGAGCTGCACGAGGCGGCCTTCGTCGATGGCGCGAGCGGGCTGCGCGACATCTGGCACATCACCTTGCCGCTCCTCAAGAGCACCACGATGATGGTCCTCCTCCTCGCCGCCATCGACAGCCTCAAGTTGTTCGCCATCGTCTACGTGATGACCAAGGGCGGCCCCAACCATCACAGCGAGGTGCTCTCCACCTGGGCCTATTTTCAGGCGTTCACCGCCAACAAAGTCGGCTACGGCAACGCTATCCTCGTCGTGCTGCTGGCCATCACCTTCGCCCTGGCCTACATCCAGGTCACACGTTTTCAGCCGAAGGAGGAGTATTGAGTGCGACAGAGGGAACTGATCAAACGGCTCATCCTGTATCCGATCTTCATCCTGATCTCGCTCACGATCCTATACCCGCTGGCCTGGATGATCTACAGCTCGCTCAAGAGCAACACCGACATCTTCGCCGACGTCTTCGCCTTGCCGCGCACGCTCTATCTCAAGAACTATCACACCGTCTTCACGACCGGCGGCATGGACATCTATTTCAAGAACAGCCTGCTCGTGTCGGGCATCTCCGTGGCCGGGCTGCTCCTCTTCTCTTCGTTAGGCGCCTACGCGTTCGCCACGTTCGACTTCCGCGGCAAGACTGCCCTCTATCTGTTCATCCTGATCGGCCTGATGGTCCCGCCGCAAGCGTTGATCATCTCCGGCTTCAAGTGGATGGCGATCCTCAGGCTGCTCAGCACCTACTGGGCCTTGATCTTCACCTACTTCGGATGGGGGTCATTCGGCGTGATGGTGTTGCGCAACTTCTTCCAATCGGTGCCGGGAGAGATCAAGGACGCGGCGCGCATCGATGGCGCTGGCCATCTTCAGATGTTCGTGCGCATCATGCTGCCCCTGGCGCGCCCTTCGCTGGCGACGATCGCGATCTTCTATTTCATGTGGATCTGGAATGAGTTCATTTATCCGCTGGTCTACATGCAGTCCCAGGAAAAGTACACCATCCCCCTGGGCGTGCTCTTCTTCAACGGCAAGTACACGATCGACTGGGGCCTCCAGATGGCAGCCCTCACGGTGGCCACGATCCCGCCGCTGATCGTCTACTACCTGTTCCAGAAGCAGTTCATCCGCGGCATCCTGGCTGGCGCTCTCAAGGGTTGAGGGAAAGGAGGTGAAAATGCAGCGATTCTAGAATACATCGGCCAACGATCGTTGTCTCGCATTGAAGTACGCAAAGGAGTGTTTGCCATGCGATCCAAGTCTTTGCGGTTGCTCAGTCTGTTAGTTGTGACGATGCTCGTCATCACCGCCTGCGCGCCGGTCGCTGCGCCGGCGCCCGCCGCTGGGCAACCTGCGGCCGCAGAAGAGATGATCGAGATCCGCTGGGACGTGGAATGGACCGATCCATCGACGGTCACCCGCTTCCAGGAGTATGTCCTCGATCCTTTCGAGAAGCTCCATCCCAATATTAAGGTCAAAATCGTCCAGCATGCGGGCGCTGAAGCGCTCGACCGTGACCTCAAGGCCGAGCTGGCCGCCGGCAGCGACCTCGACATCTTCGACACGAATGGCCCGGCCTGGGTTCCCCCTTATGTCGAGGCGGGCAAAGCGCTCAATCTCGATCCCTACGCCCAGGAGTTCGGCTGGCAGGACAAGATCGTGCCCTTCGCCTGGCAGGCTTCTCTGGTGAACGGCAGCCTCTACAGCCTGCCCGCCGCCTTTGAAGGGCTGATCCTCTGGTACAACAAGGACCTCTTCGATCAGAACGGCTGGCAGGTGCCCACCAACTACGAGGAGATCGTCACCCTCTGCAAGGACATCCAGAGCAAGGGACTGATCCCCTTCGCGTTCGGGACGGCCGACTGCAAGCCGTGCTGGGAGTGGTGGATCAGCTACTCCTTGGGCGCGACCCTGGGGCCGAATAAGTTCTACAAGGTGCTCACCGGCGAGACGCCGTGGACAGACCCGGATGTCATCAAGGCCTTCCAGCTCCTGAAGGATCTCTACCAGCAGGGCTTCATCATGGACAAGCAGCCGTCGGCGACGAGCTTCAACGACGCCTGGGGGCTTTGGGGCGCGCAGAAGGCCGTGATGAAAATGGAGGGCACTTGGGGTTTCGACAGCGCCGAGCGGAATGCCCAGGATTTTGAATACGCCATCGCTCCTCTGCCTGGTTGGCAGGAGAAGGTCAAGACGATCGCCCCGATCGGCATCGGGGAATCGGTTGTCATCTACGCTGGCACCAAGCACCCGCGCGAGGCCGCTATGCTCTTCGACTGGATGATCTCCGATCCGGCGTTCGTGGGAACGTGGGCTGGCAAACTGACCGATGCTTTCGTGCCGCCGATCGTCATCAAGCCCGAACAGTACGCGCCTGACACTAACCCCAAGGTCGTTCAGGCTTTCGCCTTCCTGACTGAGACCATGCAGAAGGGCGAAGGCAGCTATGTGGCCTGGACGGCGCTGCCCGCCAAGACCGACGCCTACGCCTGGAACAGCATGGAGGACATGCTGCTGGGCACGATCTCGATCGAAGAATACGTCGCGGGCATCCAGAAGCAGTTCGACGAGGAGAAGGCCGAGGGCAAGCTGCCCACCGTGCCCAAGCCGGCCGAGACAGCGCCGTGACCGTGGCGCCGCTGACTCCCCGGCAGCTAGAGGCCCGGGTGTCAACAGTGGCCTGAGCGATCGCCCCCAGCCGCAACAGCCGCGGCTGGGAGCCCCGCTCTGCCGACCCGACGAAAAGGACCGATCTGCCCCAAGGCGGTGTTCATGTCCACCACCAGTTCCCTGGTCACAACGAGAGTCACACCGAGTTCACGCCGCGCCTTTCGGTGGCGGCGTTGGGCGCCCTATCTCTTCTCGGCGCCAGCTCTGATCGTGCACGTCTCCGTGATCCTGGTTCCTTCCCTCGTGACCTTTGGCCTCTCTCTCTTTCAGTGGGATGGGCTGAGCACGCCCAGGTATATTGGCCTGGGCAACTTCCAACACATGTTCACCGACGATCGCATCTTCCGCGTGGCGTTCGGTAACACGGTCAAATGGACGCTGCTTTTCCTCACCATCCCTGTAGCCATGGGGCTGATCAGCGCGTTGCTGATCAGCGCCGTGCGCGCCGGACAGATGTTCTACCGCACCGTCTTCTACTTGCCAGCCACCCTGGCCAGCATCGTGGTAGGACGCCTGTGGCAATGGATCTATCACCCCTTCTCCGGCCTCAACAGCCTGCTCCAGCAGATCGGCCTGGGAGCGCTGGCGCTCAACTGGTTGAGCAATCCGGCCATCGCGCTCTATGCTGTCGCCTTCGCCGATAACTGGCGCTGGTGGGGGTTCCTCTCCGTCACTTTCCTGGCCGCGCTCAGCCAGATCGACCCGACCTTACATGAATCCGCGGCCCTCGACGGCGCCAACACCTGGCAGCGTTTCTGGTTCATCACCCTGCCTCTGTTGCGCCCTACGTTGATCTTTGTCTGGCTGACGACCACCCTCGGCTCGTTTCAGGTCTTCGACATGATCTTCGTGATCACCCGCGGCGGGCCGGGCAATTCCTCGCAATCGCTGGCGACGTGGATCTACTTCCAATTCATCAACAGCTTTAACGCCGGCTATGCCAGCTCGATCGCGACCATGACGACGTTGATGTTGTCAGCAGTAATCGCGGCTTATGTCTATCTACGTATCAAAGGATGGGAAGTATGAGCGCACGCACGGCGCGATCGCGGCTCGGCTGGCGCGCCTGGGGTTCGCATTTTCTGCTGATCTCGCTGACGATCTTCTGCCTGCTTCCCTTGATCCTCCTTTTCATGAACTCGGTGAAGACCGACCACGAGATCAAAACGATCCCCTTTGGGTTGCCGGCGACGCCGCAGTGGAGGAATTTCGTAGAAGCGTGGCAGATCGCTCAATTTACGCTGGCTTTCCGCAATAGCCTGCTGATCAGCGGCTCCACGATCTTCATCGTCTGTTTCCTCGGCGGCATGGCCGCCTATGCGCTGTCCCGCTACACGATGCGTGGCGCCAACGTCCTCTTGACTTACTATTTGCTGGCGTTGACCGTGCCCGCGCTGTTGTACATTATTCCCTTGTTCGTGATCTGGCGCCGTCTACATCTGACCGATAACATCGTGGGCATCATCATCATCTATTGCGCCATCTATCTGCCTTTCTCCGTGTTCCTGCTGCGTTCCTACTTCCTGGGGCTACCACACGAGCTGGAGGATGCCGCGCGCGTTGATGGCTGCGGCGAGTTCGCTGTCTTTCGCCATATTATCGTCCCTCTATCGTGGCCAGCCGTCGCCACCGTCGCCCTCATGGTAGGGATCTGGAGCTGGAACGAGTTTCTCTTCGCCATCACCTTCTTGCATAAGCCGGAAGCGTCGACGGTAGCCGTGCGCTATACAGCATTCACCGGGCAGTACGTCACGAACTACGCCTATATCGCCGCCGCGGGCGTCACCATGATCCTGCCAGCGATCCTGCTTTTCCTGGCCCTGCAGCGCCGCTTCATCCAGGGGATGGTGGCTGGCGGGCTGAAAATGTGAGAAAGGTGGAAGAATCATTATGACAGGTCCTATGACTGGCCGCCAGCGCATGTTGACGGCCTTCGCGCGCCGCGAGGCCGACCATGTGCCGGTGTGCCCCGACATCTCGGCCATGGTGCCAGTGCGCCTCTCCGGTCGTCCCTTCGACGCCATGTTCCTCGACGGCCTGCCGCACAACGGCTACGCTTCGGCGAGCGTGGCTCAAGCCTATGTCGATGCTGTCAAGTACTACGGCATGGACGGCTGGTACATCTACGGTTCTCTGCCGGAGATCGTTCCAGCATCGCGCCCGCGCTGGGAGAAGCGCTTCGTCCCACGCCCCGGCGGAGGACAGATCTGCTATGCCGTGGCGCACACCCCCTACGGCGACCTCACGCGCCAGACGATCTATTTTCCCGATGAGCCGCCCTGGGAGGAAGAGAAGCCGATCAAGGACCTGCGCCGCGATTGGCCGCGCCTGCGCGCCCTGATTGGAGAAGATGAGAACTGGCAATGGGCGCCGACCTTCGCCGACCGTGATCGCATCGGCGAGTTGGGAGTCTACGCCCTCTCCATCGGCATCCCGCAAGACTGGTGGTTCTTCCAGCGCGACGGCGGCTACAACACCATGTTCTATGACTTCGTCGACGAGCCGGCCTACATGCAAGAGGTGATGGAATTCTATACACGCTACGCCCTGGCCCGCCTGCGCGCGGCGCTGGCCGCGCAGCCCGACGAAGTGGTGTTAGGCGGCTCCGCGTCCAGTCTCAGCGCCAGCAGCCTCAAGAACTTCCGAACCTACGATTTGCCGTTTATCCAGGAGGCCGCGCGCCTGTGCAAAGAGGCTGGCATCTTCTCGCACCTGCACGTCTGTGGGCGCTCACGGGCGATCGTAGACGTGGTGGTCAATGAGACGGACGTGGACATCATCGAGCCGCTGGAGGAGCCGCCAGGCGGCGATGTGGACATCGCTGAGGTCAAGAGGCTCTATGGCCATCGCATTTGCCTCAAGGGGAATATCAATACCTTTGAGTTCATGCTGCGAGCCACGCCAGCTCAAGTGGAGGAGAAGGCCAAGCGCCTGATCGACGACTGCGCGCCGGGCGGAGGGTTCATCCTGTCTACCGGCGACCAATGCGGGCGAGATACGCCGGACGCGAACCTGTTCAAGCTGGTCGAGGTGGCGCAGACGTATGGGAGATACTGACGAGTGACGAGTGACGATTAACGATTGACGATTAACGATTGACGATTAACGATTGACGAGTGACGACTGACGAGCAACAAACAAGGAAAGGATGTGAGCTATGCGAGCATATGAGACTCAGCTCGAGTTTTCGGGACAGCATGGGCATGCCGCGATCGTCGAGTTCGACAAGCCGTGGCGCTTCGTTTTCTGGGATAAGGCGCAGTATGTGGGCTGCGTCGATCTGGGCCAGGGGACATGGTTCACCTCCGAGTGGTGCGAGACCAATAGCTCCAACGATCTCCATTGCTATGAGCCGATCATGGACAAGCGGCTGCGCTGGAGCCGCGTGCACATCCTCGAATCGGGGCCAGCGCGCTGCCGTATCCAGTGGACCTATGCCCTCTGCGACATGCGCTACCGCATTTTTCACGGCAACACGCGCGCCGAGGAGATCTATACGATCTACCCCGACGGCGTTGCCGTGCGCCAGGTGACGCTGTGGCCAGGCGCGGAGAACAACCACGGCGGCAACGCCAACCTGTGGCAGATGGCGGAATGGATCCTCATCAATGCCGCGGGCGTCAGCCCCCTCGATGTGCTCCAACAGCCGACGCCGTTCACGCTACGCAACGGCGCCGGCGAGACGATCCATGTCCCCTGGCCGCTGCCTGCGCAAACGTTCGAACCGTTCTGCTCGTATTATCCACAGGTGGCCAATTGGCCAATGTATGTGGGCAAGATCAACCTGCGCGGCCATCCCAACCCCTTCATCATCATCTGCAAGGACCAGGCCCTCTTCCCTTATCGCCCTTGCAACGCCTGCCAGGGCGACCATCCCTACTTCAACATGTTTCCCGGCCGCAACCTCTACAACATCTACAAGCACTGGCCGGTCACCACAATGGAGGACTTCATCGAGTGGGTGCCCGCTGGCGACGAGATCGGCAAGGTCGCGACGCACACGTCGTTCATGGACGTCAACTACGCGCTGCGGCGCAGCAGCCGCGACTTCATCCCTACGCCCGACCCTGGAACCACCTGGTATCTGTTGGTCGGCGCCACCAGCGAAGGGACGGACGGCAGCGAGCTGGAGGAGCTGGCGCACTCCTACCATGAGCCAGCGCAGATCGAGATCCACCGCGATCCCGGCGAACCGGACGACCTGCATCGCGGCCGCGTCCTGGAGGAGGGCTACGACTTCTCGCTGCGCGCGTACACGATCCGCAAGCAGGGAGAGGATCGCGTGCGTCTGACGATGCGACCGCGCGCGCCGCAGATCAATCCGGTCTTCCTTATCAACGGCTGGACAGCGCCCGAGGTCATCGTGACCGTAAACGGCCAACCCCTCGACGCACGACACTACCAGGCTCAGATTCACGAACAGGATTTGATCGTGTGGGTCGAGGGGCGCTTCGCACAACCGGTCGAGCTGGCATTCGTAGCGTGAGGCTGCTGGTCGAGTAGGGCTGCGCCGACAGCAACACCGCGAATCCAGCCGCCCGGCGCAGCCCGTATCGAGACCAGCGAGGAGAGGTCCAGGGCGGCGCGCGATCTCGATACGGCCCTGTCGGATCACTCTCAGCGCGCCGCCGGCGCGGCACGGGCCTACTCGATCGGCGCACCAGCT
>FWPU01003293.1_pt1 | contig 41256 bp, 23 predicted proteins | sample 2228361 | NCBI WGS metagenome assembly FWPU01 (sample SAMEA103939777, study PRJEB20133) | metagenome | reverse complement strand
CGGCCAATCCCCTGGCGCCCATTTCCGCCACCACTGGGGACGGCCGTCCGGTCCAGTTGGTGGTGGAAACGGCCCGGGTGGAGATCTGGAGCGGCATGTTCGCAGCAGAACCGCCCCAATATGAGCCGGCGCCGGCCGAGCTCCTCTGGCCAGGCACCCAAGTCTACGTGGTGGGTAACCCCGATCCCGCACAGCCGGATCGCTTCGTCGCCTCTCGGGTGCGCATCGCACAGGCGCCGGCGGATGCCGGGGGGCGGCCCCGGGTGGAACGCTTCACCGCGCCGGTCCTGGCCGAAGCCCTGGGCCGGGGAAGCGGCGTGGCCCTACTGGGCAGCCGAGAAGAGCCCGGCGTCTACCTGCTGGAGGCCACCGGCACCGTCTATCAACTTTGGGTGGACGAACAGGAGGCGACCTGGGCGGGGAGTGATCCTGCGGCGGGCTTGATTGTCCACACGGGGGACGCGCCCGCAGGGGTGAACAGCTTCCGCTGGATTCGCCCCGATGGGGAAGGGGTTCAGATTTTCACCCAGCCCTTCCACAGCCTGCGGGGCGTGGTGGGGGACCTCTACGGGGGGCTGTGGTGGATCGAGACGCCCCAGGCGGACATCGACCAGTGGCAGCTCTGGCACTACGACCCGGTGCGGGGGGAAGTGGCCCTCCGCCTGCGGGCCTCTGGTGCCCTCTTCCGCCAGGGCAGCGCCATCGTCAGCCCGACCCTGGTGCCGGTGCTCATCGGCGCCTACCCGGAATTCCGGCCCGACACCGGCACTGTCAGCCAGGTGACCCTGATTCTGGACACCCTGGACAATGTGCAGCAGCGGCTGTACATGGGCGTATTCCGGATCACGGTGGCTGTCAACGGGGATGGCACCGGGACGGTGAGCGGGTTGCCCCAGTTGCTCCTGGCGCCCGAGAGCTATCGGGGCCCCTTGCGGATCAGCCCGGATCAGACCCGGCTGGCCTACTTCGTCTACAACCCCGAGCGGCCCAGCCTGACCTCCGGTTTCATCCGCCCGGCCAACACGGTGCGGGTCTACACCCTGCTGGGACGCGGCGCCAGCACCATCCGCACCGTCTATGAGAGCGAGAGCCGGTTCGAGTTCCTGGCCCCCAACCTGGCCTGGCTAGGTGACGACCGGCTGGTGGTTGCCCGCAGCCGCTTTGCACCCGGGGAAACCTTTGGCCTGGATCGCTTCGGCATCACCCAGATCCAGCTGCCGGAGGCTGGCCAGGCGGCCGGCGCTATCACGACCAGCAGCTACCTCTTCCCCAACCAGAAGGAGCTACGGGACTACGCGGTCTGCTGGGATGGCCGCTACACCCTGACCGTGGCCAGCACCGAGGAGGGGCTGTTGGAGCTGGCCCGCTGGGATGGCGGCCCGCGACCGGAGCCGCTGCTGGCGTTGCCGCCCAACCTGACCCGGGCATTCCTCTGCTGGCAGGCTCCGGATGCGTTGTTGCAACTTCGCTAAGCCATGTGGCCGTTGAGACTGCCGCCCCTGCCGGAGCCCTGGGCCTATTTCACCGACTGGCGAGACCTGCTCCTGGCCGCCGTGGGCGCGGTGGTGGTGATACTTCTGATCATCTGGTGGCGTCAACAGACCCGACATTGGTTCCGGGTCTGTGCAGCCACATTCCTGGCCAGCCTGTTGATGTGCATCAGCAGCTTCTATCTTTTCGTGGTGCCGCCGTACTTTGCCAGCTGTCCCCAGGGCTGTCCCGGCTGGCGGGGCTATCCGCTGCCCGTCGCCCGCATCGGGCTGGATGGGGTCAGCCGGGTGGCGCCGGTGGACTTCGCCATGAACCTGTTCATGCTCTGGCTGCTCTGGCTGGGCGCCAGCCTGATCTGGACCCTGATGGGTATGGGGTTCCAGTGGTGGCGACGCACCACCCGGGCGCGACTCTTCTTCGTGCTGGCGGTGGCCGTCCTGCCCTGGGCGTTCATGCCCCGCCTTCTGGAGCCACCTCAACCCCGGGCCACCGGCGAGGACTTGCGGCTGGCGGTCAACGCCAGCCGGGCCGCCGAGTTCACCTATCGCATCACCGGCCTGTGGGTGCAGCGGCTGGCACTGGAGGACATCCGCACCGCGGCCCCGGCCCAGGATGCGCCGGCCACCTTCAGCCAGAACGAGGTCAACCAGGTCTGCCTGCGGGGGTATACTTACTTTTACATCCCCTGGCGTCGCTATCGCATCACCCTGGACCCCAGCGGCGTGACCGCGCTCAACCTGACCCAGCTCCCCCTGGACGGTTCCTGCTGGCGGTAGTCAATCCTGGCAGAAATTCGGCGATAGTATCCACCAGAGGTAGCGCGCCCAGAGAGGGCACCCGGAATTTCTGCCGGGGTATTTACGCCAGAGTGTACTACCAGACTGTACTAGGAGGTCATTCGTAGAGTGCGGTCTGGGGGAAGAAGGCGTACCAGGCGAACCAGAAATGGTCGAAGGCCAGGATGCGCGCCAGCCTGTGGCAGGCCAGGGGGCCTGCCACCGCCTCGCCCAGGATGTTCCAGGTGCTGCCGGTTTCCCGGTCGCTGAAACTGCCGTCGGCGTTGCGCACGAAGGTGAGCTCCTGGCCGTCTACCCGGCGGTCGAAGACGCCCACGCTGCCCACATCCTTGCCTTCGCTGATCTGGCGGGTGTCCAGGGCGCTGGCCGTGCCCGGCTTGTGGAAGACCACCACGGGCACGCCGCCCAGCCGGTCGTTGATGGCACCCAACTGGGCCACCGTGGAGAAGGGATAGGCCATCACCACGTCGCCCAGTTGAATGCCCACCACCCGCTCGGTGGCCGGCAGGCGGGTGTCCAGCTCCCCCCGGAAGAGGGAGAAGGGGCCCACGGTGCTGTCGTACTGGGTGTAGGGGTTGGCGCCGTAGGTGCGGGGCATGGTCGGGCGGGCCAGGACTTCGCCGTTGGGGTAGCGGGCCGTGAAATCGCCGAAGCTGATCACCTGGCTGGCCCGGAAGGTCAACTGCTCGCCCGCGTAGCGCCCCACGATGCCCTGGCCGATGAACTGCTGCCACCAGGTCTCCGTCTGCCGGTCATACATGATGAGGTCGCTGTTGCGCAGCAGGCCCGTGGTGCCGAAGTCCAGCACCTGGCCGTCGAAGATGCGCTCGAAGACGATGCTGGCGTTGCACAGGGGGCAGAAGGTGACGGCCACCGGCAGGTCTCCCACCGTGTCGTTGACGATCTCATGCCAGATGAGGATGGCCAGGGGATAGGCCCGGGCGTGGCCGTTGTGCTCGAAGAGGATCACCGGGTCCCGGTCCGAGAGCCACTCTCGGGCGCTCTCCGGGCTTTCGAAGGTGGGCTCGTCGATGGCCGGGATGCCATCCTTGGGAGGGCCGCCGGAGATGATCTCCTCCCATGGCACGGTGCGACGGGAGAAATCCGTGCGCCAGTAGGAGCTGTTTAGCCGGGCCGGCGGGCTTTCCGGCGGCAGCAGCGCGATACCCGCGGGCGCTTTGGCCACCTCGCCCCGGTTGGGCGCGTTGTCCACTGCGCCGGCGCTGGTGCGGGTGTCAGACGAGGCCGACGGGGACGTGGTCACGGGCTCGTCGGGGTTGACACAGGCGCCCAGGCTCCAAAGGCCCAGGGCGACCAGAACGATTACGGTCAGGGACCAGGCCGTCCAACGCATCTTCCCACCTCCTGGAAACATGGGAAACTCTTTGTCGTACAGGGGGCGGTACGGTCGGACCCACCGCCCCTTCCTGTGGCCACTGTGTCACAATCCCGGCGGGATGACTGTAGGTGGCCCTACGTCCATACGTCAGATTATTTGTTCCTTTCTCCGGAGGCAACCCATGAACACCCATCCCATTTGGCGTGTGTTGCTCTTTATCCCGGGCGACAGCGAGCGCAAAATGGCCAAAGGGGCCACATTGGAGGTGGACGCCGTGATCCTGGATCTGGAAGACAGTGTCGCGCCGGCCAACAAGGTCAGCGCCCGGGAGCTGGTGCGCCACAGTCTGGTCTCCGGCCTCTTCCCCACCGGTCGGACGGCCCGGCTGGTCCGGGTGAACACGGTCCACAGCGCCCGGGCCGCACCCTCCGATGAGCTGGCTGTCCAGGCGCGGGACATCGCCGCCACCATCCAGGGCCGGCCGGATGGATACGTCCTGCCCAAGGTGGAGTCCGCCCAGGATGTGGAACGCTTCGCCCGCCTGCTCCAGGGCCACGAGCAGGCCCTGGGCATGGAGGTGGGCCGCACCAAAATCCTGGCCCTGATCGAGACGGCCCGGGGCGTGGTCAACGTGCGGGAAATCGCCGCTGCGGCACCGGGGAGACTGGCCGGGCTCATCTTCGGCGCGGAAGATCTGGCCGCGGATGTGGGCAGCGACCGCACGGCCAACGGCGTGGAGCTGGGCTACGCACGGGGAGCCATCGTCCTCCATGCCGCGGCCTTCGGACTCCAGGCCATCGATACGCCATACACCGACCTGGCGGACCTGGACGGCCTCCAGGCAGAGGCCCGCGCGGCCAGGCGAGCGGGCTTCACCGGCAAGCTGGCTATCCACCCCGCCCAGCTCTCTCCCATCCGCCAGGCCTTTGCCCCCACCGACGAGGAGATCGCCGCCGCTCAGCGGCTCCTGGACGCCTATCACGCCTACGCCGCCCAGGGCGCCGGCGTCTTCGTCCACGAGGGGAAGATGGTGGATCGGCCCATGATCCGGGCCGCGGAACGGATCCTGGCCGACGCGCGGGCGGTCGGAAAGCTTTGAATTTCACGCCGGCCCGGGCGGCTCGGGCGCGGGCTCCACTTCCACCAGCCGTTGGCCCCGCTCCACCGATTCCCCCGGCTGCACCCACACCCGGGCCACCTGACCCGAAATCCCCGCCGCCAGGCGAGTGGTCATCTTCATGGCTTCCAGAACCAGCAGCGGTTGACCGGTCTGGACCCGCTCCCCCTCTTGCACCAGTACCTGGCGCACCTGGCCCGGCATGGGCGCCTCTACCACGCCCTGGCCCGGCCAGGGCACCTTGGCCGTTCGGGCGGCCACGGGATTATAGCGGGCCTGGCCCAGGGATCCTGGCAGCCGGGTCAGCTCGTAGTGGTGGACCGCTGGCGCCGCGCCCGGCTCTGGACGGCCAAGCAGCGCCACGAAGTGGCGTCGCCCGCCCGGATTGCCGCTGGATTCCCAGGTAGTCAGGGCCTCGAAGGGATGGCCGTTCACGGTGAAGCGGAGCTCCCCGGCGGAGCGGGAGATGAGCTCAACCCGGAAGGCCTCCGAGCCCACACGGGCCAGCCAGGTGCCATCCCCCCGGGGCTCCAGGCGCACGGTGTAGATCTGATCGCCCAGTTGATAGGAGTGGTTCATCCTGTTGTCCCTTCTGGTGGTCAGGGGCCTCCGCCCAGGCGAAAGCTGTCCGGCCGCGCCCATGGATCTGCTACCGCCTGTTGCCCAGGTGCAGCGATCCCATCCATGCCGCCGTCGAGGCTTTCCGCGGCCAGGGCCGCCGCGATCAGGGCTGCCACGTCCAGCCTGTGGTTGCTGGGCTGCCATCCCGCCAGCTCCTGGTTCACAAACGCGGTAGTGGCTGCACCGGCCTGAAAGGTGGGATGGGCCACCACCGTGCGCAGGAACGCCAGGTTGGTGGTCAGGCCCAGGAGGGTGTACCGATCTAGGGCCCAGAGCATGCGGCGCCGGGCTAACTCCCGGTCTTCTGCCCAGACGATCAGCTTGGCCAGCAGGGGATCGTAGTGGGCGGTTACCGCATCCCCGGCAGCCACCCCCGAGTCCACCCGCACGCCGGGCCCGGTGGGCTCCACCAGCCGGTGAATTTGTCCCGTCACCGGGAGGAAGTCCCGGGCCGGATCTTCCGCATACAGTCGACATTCCAGGGCATGGCCCCGGGGGCGCACCTCGTCCTGGGTCACGGGGAGGGGGTGGCCCGCGGCGATGGCGATCTGGGCGCGTACCAGGTCCACGCCGGTAATCAGTTCGGTGACCGGGTGCTCCACCTGGAGGCGGGTGTTCATCTCCAGGAAGTAGAAACGCCGATCCCGATCCAGCAGAAACTCCACCGTGCCTGCGTTCACGTAGCCTACTGCCCGGGCCGCCGTCACGGCTGCCTGGCCCAAGGCTTCCCGCAGGGGTGGGTCCAGGGCCGGGGAGGGAGCCTCTTCCACGATTTTCTGGTGCCGGCGCTGGACGGAGCAGTCCCGTTCAAAGAGGTGGATCACGTTGCCGTGGCGATCGGCCAGGATCTGGACTTCCACGTGGCGGCCCTGGGCGATGTATTTTTCCAGGAACACGGTGGGATCCCCGAAGGCCTGCTGCGCGGCCTGGCGGGCAGTGGCCAGGGCTTCAGGCAGCGCAGCCGGTTCCTCGACTACCTGCAGGCCGATGCCACCGCCGCCCCCCGCGGCCTTGACCATGACCGGATAGCCCATCTGCTGGGCGGCCCGGGCGAAATCTTCGTCGGATGCGCCTCCGGCGTAGCCGGGCACGACGGGCACGCCCGCCTCCTGCATCAGGGCACGGGCCTGGGTTTTGACCCCCATCTGCGCAATGGCCTCAGGCGGCGGCCCGATGAAGGTCAGCCCCGCATCCTGGACCATCTGCGCGAAGGAGGGGGATTCGGCCAGAAACCCGTAACCCGGATGGATGGCATCGCAGCCGGTCTCCAGGGCCGCTTCCACCAGCCGCTCTCCCCGCAGGTAGGAGTCCGCCGGGGCGGGCGGCCCAATGCAGACGGCTTCGTGGGCCAGGCGCACGTGGAGGGCATGGGCGTCTGCCTGGGAATAGACGGCCACCGTGGGGATGGCCAGCTCCTGGCAGGCCCGCAGGATGCGTACCGCGATTTCGCCCCGGTTGGCGATCAGGATCTTGCGGAACATGGCCTTTCTCCGTGGCCTGTGAATGAATTCCAGTCCGCCTTACATACGGAAGACGCCGTAACGACTCTTGTCCACAGGGACGCCTGTGCAGACGGCCAAGGCCAACCCCAGCACCCGCCGGGTCTGGAGGGGGCTGATGATGCCGTCGTCCCACAGCCGGGCGGTGGCGTAGTAGGGGTTGCCTTCTCGTTCGTACTTTTCCAGGATGGGCGCCTTGAAGGCCGCCAGCTCCTGGTCATCCATGGGGGGGGCCCCCTGGCGGGCCAGCTGGTCCTGCTTGATGGTGGCCAGCACGTTGGCGGCCTGCTCACCTCCCATGACGCTGATGCGGCTGTTGGGCCACATCCAGAGGAAGCGGGGTCCGTACGCCCGGCCGCACATGGCATAGTTCCCCGCGCCGAAGCTGCCCCCGATGATCACGGTGAACTTAGGCACCTGGGCGCAGACGACCGCCGGCACCATCTTCGCGCCGGCGCGGGCGATGCCCTCGTTCTCGTACTTGCGGCCCACCATGAAGCCGGTGATGTTCTGCAAGAAGAGCAGGGGCACCCGGCGTTGGGCGCAGAGCTGGATGAAATGGGTACCTTTGAGGGCGCTCTCGCTGAAGAGGATGCCATTGTTGGCCACGATCCCCACCAGGAAGCCCTCGATACGGGCGAAACCGGTGACCAGGGTCTGGCCGTAGTTGGCCTTGAATTCCCGAAAGCGGCTGCCGTCCACCAGCCGGGCAATGATTTCCCGCACGTCATAGAGTTCCCGGAAGGTCTGGGGCAGGATCCCCAGGATCTCCTCGGGTGGGTAGAGGGGATCTTCCGGCGCCGTCAGATCCACAGGCGCAGGGGGCGCTTTGGGTAGGGTGGACACAATCTCCCGCACCAGCTGGAGGGCGTGGTCGTCGTCGCGGGCAAAGTGGTCGGCTACCCCGGAGATGTGGGTGTGGACGTAGGCACCGCCCAGCTCCTCGGCCGTAACCTCCTGGCCGGTGGCCGCTTTGACCAGGGGCGGGCCGCCCAGAAAAATGCTCCCTGTCCTGTCCACGATGATGGCTTCATCGCTCATGGCCGGGATGTAGGCGCCGCCTGCAGTGCAGCTCCCCATCACTGCGGCGATCTGGGGGATGCCTGCTGCGCTCATGATGGCCTGGTTGTAGAAGATGCGGCCGAAGTCGTCCTGATCGGGGAAGACCTCATCCTGCATGGGGAGGAAGGCGCCGCCCGAGTCTACCAGATAGACGCAGGGAAGTCGGTTCTCCAGGGCAACCTGTTGGGCGCGCAGATGTTTTTTGACGGTAATGGGATAATAGGTACCGCCTTTGACCGTGGCATCGTTGGCGATAATCATGCAGGTCCGGCCGGCAATGCGTCCGATGCCCGCCACCAGGCCGCCTGCCGGCACATAGTCCTCGTACAGCTCCCAGCCGGCCAGGGGTGCGATCTCCAGGAAGGGGGAATGGGCATCCAGCAGCCGGTCGATGCGCTCCCGCACCAGCAGCTTGCCCTGTTCCTGGTGACGTCGCCGGGCCCGCTGCCACTGGGCCGCAGCCGGTTCAGGGCCGCCACCCGAGCGTACCTGCTCCAGCCGGGTGTGGAGTTCTTCCTGCTGGGCCCGGTGGTGGCGGGCGTTGGCCTGAAATTGGGGATCGTGGGGATCCACGCGGGATGGAATGGGTTCCATGGTGTGTGCTCTCGAGGGTTTCCTGGAATTCGTCTGCCCAATCCTACGTAGGGCGGGCCGGAGGCCCGCCGTGGGTGGCCGACTCTCCGGGGAATTGGAGGCCGTGGGGCCCTGTCACCATCGGGCGGCTGAGAGCCACCCCTGCCGCGAACCGGTGTCCGCCTGGGTCGGTGCCGCCGTGCGGCCGGAGGCCGCCCTCAAGAGACATGGTCGCTCCTGCGCAGACCCAGCTCATGCCGGGCGATGACCAGCCGCAGGATTTCGCTGGTGCCTTCACCGATGGACATCAGGCGCTGATCCCGATAGAGGCGCTCTACCGGGTATTCCCGGCTGTAGCCGTAGGCGCCGTGGATCTGGATGGCGTGGAAGCAGACCTTCTCCGCCACCTCCGAGGCCTTGAGCTTGGCGGCCGCGGCCACCCGGCTAAAATCCTCCCCCTGATCTTTGAGCCAGGCTGCCTTCCAGATCAGCAGCCGGGCCGCTTCCAGCTCCACAGCGGCATCGGCCACCATCCACTGGATGGCCTCGAACTGGGCGATGGACCGGCCGAAGGCGTGGCGCTGGCGGGCATAGGCCAGGGCCGCCTCGTACGCGGCCTGGGCCAGGCCCAGGCTCAGCGCCCCGATGAGAATACGCCCGCCGTCCAGGGTGGCCATGGCCTGGTGAAAGCCCCGACCCCGCTCCCCCAACAGGTGATCTGCTGGCACCCGCACGTTGTCGAAGGTGACCATCTGGCTGCAGGAGCCGTGGAGCCCCATCTTGGCCTCGGGCTTGCCCAGGGTGACGCCTTCCCGATCCGGCTCCACCAGGATCAGGCTGAAACTGCGAGTTGGCCGGGAGGAGGTGGCTTCTGCCTCTGTACGGCAAAGGACGATAATGACCGGAGCATGGCGGGCATTGGTGATCCAGGCCTTCTGCCCGTTGATCACCCATCGGCCGTCCTCCAGGCGGGCTGTGGTACGGACGCTCCCGGCCAGGTCCGAGCCGCCGGCCGGTTCCGTCAGGGCCAGCGCGCCCAGGTAATTGCCGCTGGTCAGCAGAGGTAGGAAATGCCTTTTCTGGGCCGGGGTTCCCCAGCGCACCAGGGGGCCGCAGCAGAGGCTGTTGTGGGCGGCCAGGGAGAGGCCGGTGGAGCCGCAGGCCCGGCCCACCTCTTCCATGGCCAGGGCCGCGCTGACGGTGTCCAGCCCTGCGCCGCCGTACTCCTCGGGGACGCCCATGCCTGTCAGCCCCAGGGTCGGCATCTTGCGAATCGCCTCCCAACGTAGCTCGCCCGTGCGATCCACCTTCCCGGCATAGGGCGCCAGCTCCCGCTGGCAGAAATCCCGCACCGCGGCCTGGTACATGCGCTGTTCATCGCTGAGATGGAAATCCATGGGGTACCTCCTGGAAGGTCAGGCCATCGGGTCGGAATCCGGTTGTGCCTTCCCGCCGGCCGGCGCGCCCTCCAGCTCGGCCAGCAGCCGGCGGAGCTCTGACCGGTACCGATCCACGTTGCGCAACTTGACCGCCTCATACCCCCGCACCAGATCGGGTAGCTCGGCCAGGCGTACGGCCAGGTCGTAGGTCTCCGGCCGCAGGTGGGCCAGGACCTGCTCCACCGCAGCCCGATACTCGCCGATCAGGGCCCGCTCCACCCGGCGGACATGGGTGTAGCCGAAGATGTCCAACCGGGTTCCCCGCAGCCGTCGCAGCCAGACCAGGAGGCGGAAGACCGGCCGGAACCACCGCCCCAGGCCGATTTTACGCCGCAGGCCCAGCGTGCGCAGCAGCGGGGGATGAAGCTGGTAGCGGATGCGGACGGGAAACTTCTGGCCATGGCCGAAGAGGCGGGCCAGGGCGGCGTCCACTTCGGGGAGCAGGTAAAGGCGGGCCACCTCGTACTCGTCCTTGTAGGCCATGAGCTTGAACAGATACCGGGCCACCGCTTCGCTCAGACGCGTCTGGTCGCCCATCGTCCGGCGCTCTGCGTCCAAAACCTGGCGGACGAACGCCACATAGCGCCGGGCGTAGGCAAGGTCCTGGTAGGCGATCAGCTCCGACACCCGGATTTCCAGGAGTCGGCGCAGCTCGCCTTCCGCGCCAACCCATTCGATGAGGGCCTGGGCTTCGGGCGACAGGGTGGGCGGGGTAGCGGGGTAGGCCATCGCACCGGCAGGGTGGAGCGCTGGCGCCTGCCCATCTGTCGAGCCGGACTGCCCGGCCACTTCTGCCTGGGTGGCCGCCAGGCGTCGCCCGGCCCGGAAGGCCTGTAGATTCTTTTCCACGGCCACGCCGTTCAGGCGGATGGCCTGCTCGATGGATGCGGCGCGGAGGGGCAGCAGGCCAGCCTGATAGGCGGCGCCTACCAGGAGCAGGTTGGCCTGCATGTGGCTGCCGAACAGGGCCTCGGCCAGGCCGGTGGCATCCAGGTAGAGCTGCTCGCCCGGCCGAGTCCGGGCCTCGATGCGCCGACACAGGCTCTCTGCCGGCGGGAAGGCGAGATCCGGCGAGCGAACCATGGCCCCGGTGGGCACCTGGCTGGTGGAGACCACCGCAAAGGTGCGCTCCGGCCAGGCCCGGCTCAGGTTGGCGTCGGTGTTCCCCGTCAGCAAGTCGAAGACCAGGTAGAGGTCGGCACTACCTTCTCCAACCTTGTGGGCTACCTCCTGGGGCTGCTCCAGGATTTTCAGGCTGGAGACCACCGGCCCGCCCTTCTGGCTGAGGCCGGTCTGGTCCAGGCCATAGACAAAGCGGCCATCCAGCAGCGCCGCGGTGCCCAGGATCTGGTTGGCAGTGACCACGCCGGTGCCGCCGATGCCCATCATGTAGATGTGGCAGGGCAGCGGAATCCGGCGACGGGGCTCCGACGGCACCGGGCCGCGCAGGAGCCTGCCCAGGACCGGATCCGACGGCACAACGGACTTGTGGTCCGGATCCAACTCCACGGTGATGAAGGAGGGGCAATCGCCTTCCAGGCAGCTGTAGTCCCGATTGCACGAGGACTGGTGGATCTGGGTCTTGCGCCCGAATTCCGTCTCCACCGGCACCACGCTGAGGCAGTTGGACTTGTGGCCACAGTCGCCGCAGCCTTCGCAGACCGCTTCGTTGATGAAAATGCGCCGGGGCGGATCGGGCGCCTGGCCCCGGTTCCGTCTGCGCCGCAGGTTGGCTGCGCACTCCTGGTCGTAGATGAGGGCTGTGACGCCTGGCGTCTCCCGCAGGATCCGTTGGGCCTCATCCAGCCGGTCCCGGCCCCAGATCTCCACATTCTGGGCCCAGCGGGCCGGGCGGGGGAAGCGCCCCGGATCGGCGCTGACCACGATGGTGCGTCGCACGCCCTCGGCCTCCAGCAGCCGGGTCAGATCCGGGATGGGTAGGCCGCCGTCCACAGCCTGGCCGCCGGTCATGGCCACGGCCGAATTGTAGAGGATCTTGTAGGTAATGTTGGCGTTGGCCGCCACCGCCTGACGGATGGCCAGGGTGCCCGAATGGGCCAGGGTGCCGTCGCCCAGATTCTGGAAGAGGTGGGGCACGCCGCTGAAGGGGGCCGCACCCACCCATTGGACGCCCTCCGCGCCCATGTGGGTGATGCCGGTGACGTTGTTTTGGTCCATTAGCAAAAGCATGGTGTGGCAGCCGATGCCAGCGCCCACCAGGGAGCCGGGCGGGGTCTGGAGGGAGCGGTTGTGGGGGCAGCCGGAACAGAAGTACGGCGTCCGCTGGACCGGGATGGGATCTGCGGAGGGGGCCAGGAGGGGGTCTCCTGGCGCCTCGAGTGGCGGGAGCTGGATGGCTTCCGGCGGCAGTCGTCGGCGCAGCCGTGGGGCCAGCAACGCGGCGATCTTGTCCGCGTCCAGCTCCCCGTGGCCGGGAACTAGCCAGGCGCCTGTCTCGTCCCGTTTGCCCACGATGCGGGGGTGGTCGGGCCGGTTGTACAGGATCTCCCGAAGGAAAAGCTCCACAAAGGCCCGCTTTTCCTCGATGACCAGGATTTCCTCCAGCCCACGGGCAAAGCGAAGGACGATGTCCGGTTCCAGGGGATAGAGCATTCCCACCTTCAGCAGGCGGATGCCGTAGCGTTCCAGGCGGTCGTCATCCAGGCCAAAGCGTTGCAGGGCTTCCCGCAGGTCGTAGTAGGTTTTGCCCGCCGCGACGATGCCCAGCCAGGCGTCCGGGGTGGGTACGGTGATGCGGTTGATGCGGTTGACCGCGGCAAATCGTCTGGCGGCCTCCAGCCGGCCTTCCACCAGCTCCTCTTCCAGGTACAGGCTGTGGGGAGCCAGGAGGGTCGGGTTCTGGGTGGCCTGCCATGGCCGGCCTCGATAGTGGAATCCCGGGTCAACCACGTGAATCCGTTCGGGGGCAACCTCCACGGTGGCGAAGGCATCGGCCAGCTCGGTCACGAGCTTGAAGCCCACCCAGCAGCCGCTGTAGCGAGAGAGCTCGAAGCCCAGCCGGCCCAGGTCCAGGATTTCCTGGATGGATCCCGGGTAGAGGACTGGCATCTGGGCGTCGTAGAGGGCGACTTCCGAATGGGAAGGGAGGGTGGACGATTTGGCGATGGGGTCGTCGCCGGCCACGGCCAGTACGCCGCCGTACCGACCCACACCGGTAAAATTGGCATGCTTGAGCGCGTCGCCGCTCCGGTCCACACCGGGGGCTTTCCCATACCAGAGACCCAGGACGCCGTCATACTTGGGGCTGGGCAGTCGGTTGGCCAGCTGACTGCCAAAGACCGCGGTGGCGCCCAGATCCTCGTTGATTGCGGGCAGGAAGACCACGTGATGTTGAGCCAGGAGATGTTGGACTTTCCGGAGGGTCAGGTCCAGGCCGGCCAGGGGAGAACCCCGGTAGCCGGAAATCAGGGTGGCGGTGAGGAGGCCACGTCGCCTATCGGCGCGATGCTGATCCAGAGGGAGCCGAACCAGGGCCTGGATGCCGGTGAGGAGGACGACGCCTTCTTCCAGGAGATATCTGTCATCCAGGGAAAAGGAGATGGGCTCCTGTTTGGTCTTTTCAGACGGGAGCGTCGCCGGAAGGTTCGGCGGCTCCAGGATGCGTTCGGGAGTTGACAGCATGATACACCTCTCCACATACGCAACAAGAATCCCGACGGAGAACCGTCGGGATCATCGACAGCCGTGCCGGGTTGGGTCAGGGCCCACTGCGGCATATCGGCTCGCAACAATCCCACGACGGTGTGGGGCAGATAGGTGATAGTCGCCCGGAGGACGGAATCGATGTTAGGACGGGGCAAGGGGAGCTGTGATGTTGGCGCGTCCGGTGCACCCATTGTAGCTGAAAGGCCTGTCCGTCTGACGTAATGGAGCATACGGAGTTCATAGAGGGGGAAGATTTACATGTCTTGTTAACGAAGAGGGGCTGTCTAGCCTACCACCTGGCCAGACAGCCCCCGTGTTGTAATTGTTTGGCTCCCCGGGTTGGACTCGAACCAACAACCGTCCGGTTAACAGCCGGATGCTCTGCCGATTGAGCTACCGAGGATTATGGTTGCCCTTGAACATTCCAGGCTCAGTATACGAGTTCGCCCCTGGATTGTCAAATTTCCAGGGGCGAAAGGTGCACTTTCCGTTTGCGTTTTCCCCTGCGGGAAGGAGGTCCATTTCATCCCAGGTAGTCCCGCAGCTTGCGGCTGCGCAGCGGGTGACGCAGCTTGCGCAGGGCCTTGGCTTCGATCTGTCGGACCCGCTCCCGGGTGACGTCAAATTCCTTGCCCACGTCCTCCAGGGTGCGGGTGATGCCGTCTTCCAGGCCGAAACGCATGATCAGGACCTTGCGTTCCCGCTCGCTGAGCCCATCCAGGATCTCCTGCATGTGTTCCTTCAGGAGCCGACGGCTGGCGATATCGCTGGGGCCGGGCAGGCTGTCGTCCTCGATGAAATCGCCCAGGTAGCTGTTTTCTTCGTTGCCCACAGGCGTGTTGAGGCTGAGGGGCTCCTGGCTGAGCCGCTGGATGCGCCGCACCTTGGCCGCGGCCCGTTCTAGCTGCCGCTCCAGGTCGGGATCCAGGGGCTTGCCTTCCTGCATGGCCTGCCGGATGCGCTCGGCCGCTTCCGGCTCCACAAAGTCCATCTCCAGGGCAATCTCCTCGAAGGTGGGCTCCCGGCCCAGTTCCTGCTGGAGCCGTCGTTTGACCCGCGCCTGTCGGTTGATGGTTTCCACCATGTGTACCGGGATGCGGATGGTACGGGCCTGGTCGGCGATGGCCCGGCTGATGGCCTGCCGGATCCACCAGGTGGCGTAGGTGCTGAACTTGAAGCCCAGGGTATGGTCGAACTTGTCCACGGCCCGCAGCAGCCCCAGGTTGCCCTCCTGGATCAGGTCCAGGAAGCTCAGGCCCCGGCCGATGTAGCGCTTGGCCACGCTGACCACCAGGCGGAGGTTGCTGCGGGCCAGCCGGTCGTGGGCTTCCTTGCCCCGCGCGATGATCTCTTCCAGGCGCGCCCGTTCTTCGGGATCGGTCACCTCTGCCAGTTTCTGCTGGGCCTCGCGCCCTTCAGCGATGCGCCGTGCCAGCTCCAGCTCCTCCTCGCCGGTGAGCAGGGGGTGGCGGCCGATGTCCCGCAGGTACATGCGAACCGGGTCCAGGCTCTGGCCAAGCTCGGGCACGTCCTCGATCAGCTTTTCGATGGGGACGTACTTCTCCTGTTCGATCTCTTCTTCCAGCTTGGTATCCCGTTCGATCCGAGGGATAGGCGCGCTTTCCTCTTCCTCGTCCTCCTCTTCGGGTACGTCATCAAAGACGTCTTCTTCCTCTTCGTTTTCGCCGAGATGGATGTATTCGTCCAACTCACTTTCCGCCGAGCTTCGGCTCCGCGGCAGGGGCGCTACCGATTCATTGCGCCCGGCGCTGTTGCGATTGGTTACAGTTCGGCGTCGCCTAGCCATCTGTCTCCTTTGCCCGTACGGGCAGTTTAGCGAACTTTCACCCCCTGGCTGGGGTGTCCCTGTGCGTGTAGCACCCGACTGAGGCCGATCCACGTCTGTTCGAGATGGGATCGTTCGCGCAAATTACGGTTGTTGACCGAGTAGAGTTCCCGCACGGCATCCCGGTCACCCAGCCGCTGTGCCTCGTCCAGCATGAATTTGATGCGGTTATATTCGGCCTGTAGCCGGCGAAGGCGCATGCGCACCACCACCTTCAGCAGATCTAGCTGTAGTTCCTCCAGGTTGCGCTTGGGCAATTGAGCCCCATACTGGAGCAATTCCGCCAGACGCCGGTGAAGGTGCCCAGTGAGGGAGTCCTGGAACAGGGTCAGGTCCCAGGGTTCATCCCCGGCCAGGAATTGCTTGAGCGCCCGAAAGATTTCTCGATTCTCAACGTTTTCCAGATCCTCCACCCGCAAGGGTTCGATTTCCCGCTCCGCAATGGCACCGGCCAGCCAGATCAGAAGCTCCGGATCCAGGAGCAGGTTGGCCAGCAGGTAGTCCTCTGAGACATCGCCGCGTCGGACCGGCTCCGGATGGGGTGCCTGTTGCCAAGACGGCCCATCCGGCGAGACCGCCTGTCCGGGTTGCCATCCCGGCTGTATCAGGTGCCGGGCTTCTCCATCCCGGGCCGCTTTGTTGTCGGTGGCCAGGATGGCCCGGGCGGCTGCCTGCACCCGGCCGGCGATGGTCAATTCGTCGATCTGGACAAGGCGACTGAGCTGCTGGATGTAGTGTTGCTGTTCGATCTCGTCGTCCAGCTCGGCGATCAGGGGCGTCAATTCGGCCACTGCACTGCCCTTGCCCCGGGCGGTGGTCAGATCGTACTGGCGGGCCACCACCTGGAAATAGAAATCCACCAGCGGTTGGGCCTGTTCGATGAGCGCCTGCCACCGGGCCGGATCGGAGCGAATCACGTCGTCCGGATCCTGGCCTTCGGGCATGGAGGCGATGGCCAGGTGGGCGCTCAGGCGCTCTTCCAGGCGCAGGCGGCCGCCGGCCGTGAAGGTCGGCTTGCGGATCCGGCCCAGGGCCTGCCGGGCCTGGTTGAGCCCCCGGATGGTTGCCTGCTGGCCGGCGCTGTCCGCGTCCAGGGCCAGGACGAAATGGTCGGTGTAGCGCTGCAGCTGCTGCAACTGTTCCGCCGTGAGCGCGGTGCCCATACAGGCCACCACGTTGGTGAAGCCGTGCTGGTGGGCCGCGATCACGTCCATGTAGCCTTCCACGATCACCGCCATCCCTTTTTCCCGGATGGCCCGATGGGCCTGGTCCAGGCCAAAGATGACCCGGGATTTGTGGAAGATGGGCGTTTCGCCGGTGTTCAGGTACTTGGGCTGCCGGTCGTCCAGGACACGGCCGCCAAACCCGATCACCCGGCCCTGTCGGTCCCGGATGGGAATCATGACCCGGGCCCGAAAGGCGTCGTAGATGCTCTCCCGCTCTTGGTGGCGTTTCACCAGGCCGGCTTCCAGCTGGAGCTCCAGGCTGTATCCGGCTGCCAACAGGTGATCCCGCAGGCTGTCCCAGCTATCTAACGCATAGCCCAGCTGGAACTGTTCCGCCACTGCCCGGTCGATGCCCCGTCGCTCCAAATAGGAGCGGGCCGGCTGGGCAGCCGGATGTTCCCACAGGATCTGGGTGAAGTAGGTGGCGGCGGCGGCGTTGATTTCGTAGAGGGTCGTCCGGTGGCGATAATTTTCGTCCTGGTTGCTTTCCAGGGAGACGCCGGTTTCCCGGGCCAGCATTTCCAGCGCTTCCCGGAATTCCAGCTGTTCCTGCTTCATCAGGAAGGTGAAGACGTCACCTCCGGTGCTGCAGGCGCCGAAACAGTGCCACGTTCCCGTGTGGGGGAAGACCACAAAGCTGGGTGTTCGCTCGTGATGGAACGGACAGAGCCCCTTGTAGGTGCTGCCGGCCTTCTTCAGCGGCGTGTAGCGGGAAATGAGCTCGACAATGTCGACCCGTTGCTTGATCTCGTCGATCGCGCTCATTTCTGCCGCCCCCTTGTTTCAGTTCACCCTGTTTCCTTCACATGGTGCCCTGTTCACATCGTGTCACGACAACACCTTTCACCGTTGCGCGGGTGCCCGGAGAGTTGGACGAAGTCGACTGTGGACCAGGCAGGGAAATTATAACGATTGTTGAAAGGGGTGTCAAAGCGCCCGGGAGAGGCCGGTGTTATCCTTCGCCCTGATCTTACAAGACTCGTTCATAAAGTGCCGTGGATAGACGAAAACCGGCCTTTAGGAGCAAGTCAGCGCCGATCTCCAAAGCTAACGCAATCACCTCAGACTCGCCCGGGTCCAGATCTTGCCGTAGAGCCTGGACTAAATGACGGTTGGTGATAGCCATCCTCCTGATCCAGACGGCTGTACGGATATCCTCTGCGCCAGGCTAATTGATCCCGTCTACGACGACTTCTTGCCATACAGCATCTGGAATAGTTATCTGCCCGTAGAGCTTTTGGCGCAAGTCTAATTCGCCAATACGCGCCAGGTTAATAAGAATCGAGGCGTCGCTTACGACAATCATAGCCGGCCAAGTTCTCTCAGCGTCTGTAGATCTTCATCATACTCCTCAACATCATAATGGGCCGGGATTCCCCAGCTGCCGAGGAGTTGCTGAAAAGCCCACACGGACATGCCGGCCATCTCTCGGGCTTTGCCGAAGGAAAGCTTGCCGCGCTGGAATAAAAAGGATCGCTAAAGCTACTTTCAGCTCTTGAGGGGTCATCCGTGTTGCATGAAGGATTTCACGAGGGATCTCGTATAGATATAGATACCGCGGTGGACATGCTCTCTTCCCTTCTAAATCCCAAGCTTAAACGTGTCGACCACCGCGGGGTAGACCTGTTCACACTCCCGAAATAGTTCCAACAGCGGCATGGCCCTCATCAAGTTGCCTCGGGTCTGGATACGCCCGCTGAAAAAGGCCTGGCTGGCCTTCTCCTCCCCTAGCCAGATGCGGTGCATCAGGTCTGCCGCCATCTCGAATTCCAGGTCAGCCCGCCCCGGCCGCGGCCCATAGAACACCTCCAGGGGCGACTGGCGTCCATCCAGCAGGACCTCGGCTGTGGGTTCACGAAATTTCATGCGGATCACCAGGTTGCTGCGGGTGAATGGCTCAATGCGAGCTGGCTTCTCGCTGACCCGTTCGAATACCGCCTGGAGCACATCGTACAGCTGTTCGTCAGATGTAAAAACCGGCATGAATGTCCCTTCCCATGGCTCACCGATTCCCTGGTTGGCCACCCCATCGTATGCCGCAGCCAGGTCCAAAGGCGGTGGGCCCCCGTTTTTCACCCCTGGTGACCAGGGATGTACAATGTCTGGCAACCCCGGCCGGACCGTCCTGATCGTATCCGCCCCGGGAAGATGTCGGCTGCATTATAGCATGAAACCCCTCGATAAAATAGGGTACGCACCCACATGAACATGAAAAGGAGCAGCACATGCCCGTATTAGATCGTTTCCGCCTGAATGGCCGTACGGCTCTGGTCACAGGAGGCACCAAGGGACTGGGCAGGGCCATGGCCGCGGCCCTGGCTGAAGCCGGCGCCCGGGTGGCTGTGGTCAGCCGCCATGGGGACCAGGCCGTAGCCGTGGCCGGAGAACTGACCAGGTCCACAGGACGGCCGTGTCAGGGGTATGCCTGCGATGTGACCAATGAGGCACACGTGACGCAGCTCATCTCCCAGGTGTTGGACGATTTTGGCCATCTGGACATCCTGGTCAACAATGCCGGCATCAACATTCGGGGCCCCATCGACCAGCTCTCCCTGGAACAGTTTCTCCAGGTCCAGGCCACCAACGTCACCGGCCCCTGGCTCATGTGTCGGGCGGTGGCGCCCCACATGAAGGAGCGGCGTTATGGGCGTGTCATCAACATCGGCTCCACCCTCTCCATCATCGCCCTGGCCGACCGCACTCCCTACGCCAGCAGCAAGGGGGCCATCCTCCAGATGACCCGTGTCCTGGCCCTGGAATGGGCGCCGTACAACATCACGGTGAACGCCATGTTGCCCGGCCCCTTTGCCACGGAGATGAACCTGCCCCTGATGAACGATCCCGAGGCCTACCAGAGCTTCATCGCCAAGATCCCCCTGGGCCGCTGGGGAGAACTGGAGGAGATCCAGGGGTTGGTGGTCTTCCTGGCCAGCGACGCCTCCAGTTTTATCACCGGTGCCGCCATCACCATCGACGGCGGCTGGACCGTCCACTAGTAAATCCCGGCAGAAATTCGCCAATCGTTTCCACCAGAGGTCGTGCGCCCAGGGGGCACCCGGAATTTCTGCCGTGGTATTTACCCCAGACTGTACTAGTCATCAGGTGGTGCGTGGTGCATCGACCGGTACACGCGCCACACGGTAGGGCTGGCCTCTGGCCGGACAGGGGTGCCAGGGTGCCGTGGATTAGTCGGACGACAGGCGAAAGCCCGGCGGCACCCGTTCTGCATCCCAGCCCTGGCCCACCAACTCCTGCAGGGCCGCCTCCAGCGCCGAGCCCGGTCGGGTCCAGAGGCCGCCCCAGGTGATCCAGATGTCCAGTTGCAGCCAGCCCCATTCATACGCCAGGGCATAGAAGATGGGCGGAAAGAGAAGTCGCCCGGGCTGGGGGCCGGCTACCCACACGTCTTCCCCGTCTACCCAGACCGGGACCTGCTGATATGTCGATCCGTCCCGTACCGGGATGACCCCCCCGTCGGGCGGCACCTGGTCCGTCGGCAGACGAGCAGCGGCATAGTCAACCCGAAGACGTTCCAGGGCAGGGTGACAGTCGGCGGCCTGCTGGCCGGCCTCCTGGAGCCAGGCGACCAGCCTGGCAGGCGTCAACCTGGGTACCCGGGTGATCTGGGGCTCGCTGCCAGCCCAGCTTGCAATGGGGATGGGGGCCGGTTCCTGACGGATGTGACGCCGGGGCACGGGCGGCTCCTGCTCCGGCCAGAGTTCCCCGGTTTCCGGTCGGGCACAGGCCAACCACAGATCAGCCGCCAGGGGGCGCACCACCGGCCAGAGGGTCGTCACAGTCCCGGCGGCCATGTCCAGGCTGTCCGGCCCGGCCGGACGGCGCAGGGTCAGCCGTTCGCCGCTGTCGGCTAGCAAGTAAGTCATGGGCGACTCTCCGCAGGGATCACGTAGTCGATATACCACGCCGGACGCCCCGGCGCGCTGTTGCGCAGCCGCCAGATCAGCCGGCCATTCTGGTCGATGATGTGGATCACCGACAGTTGCCGAACCCGAGGATCGAAACCAGGGGTATTGAGCCCGTTGCGCCCGTAGACCAGATCCTGCATCAAGGAGCCGGTCTGGCGTACCCGGTTGGGCTCTCGCTGGTCATAGACCCGGTAGTAACCGTCTATATCATATTCGATGTTGCGCATCCGTCCAGCCGGTGGCCACTCGATCTGTATCGTGGACTCCAGCGCCTCAGCCGGCCGGGGGGCACGGCCCGCGGCCACTTCGGCCGCGATCTTCTGCGCGCCGTGGACGATGCCCGTGTGCAGGTCGGTGACGCCCGCCACCGGGCCAGCGTACTGCACCTCCACCCGCCGCTCCACCGTGGTCTCGCCCCCCGGCCCCCGTCGTTCGATGCTGATGTCGAAGGAGCGCCGGGCCTCTCCGGTGAGGGGATCCACCACTGTGCCGTCCTGGCCGATGCGGATGACCACGTCCGGGTCAGTGCCGTACTGTTCGGCCAGGCGGCGGGCCTCGTAGAGCTCGCCCAATAGCCGGTTGACGTCCCGGGCAGCCTCCCGGGTGGCGTTGATCTCGGCCGGCTCCTGGGCCCGGCTGTGGGTGGTGGCCACCCGTTCCGCCGGGCCACTGGCCCGCTGCAGCCAATCTTCGAAGCCGGCGATGCGCCCCTCCTGGTTTTGGAGGCGGGCCACGTCGTTGAGTACCTCCGCATGGTGCACCCGGCTCTGGCTCAGCTGGGGATCGCCCGGATCCACATGGGCCAGGGTGGCCTGGAGGTTGTTGAGGGTCTCCACGTGGCCGGGGAAGTTGACCCGGCTGGGCTCCACCGTGGTGCGGTAGACCCGCTGCGCGTTCTGGAGCTGTTCCTGGAGGCGCAGCCCCCGCTCGAAGAGGGACCAGAGCACACCCTGGTCCCGGTTCTGGGGCGCGCGGCGCATCTGGCGCTCCAGGCTGCGGACAATGTTGTCGTGCTCGATGCGCAGGGACTCGTTGACCGAGAGCTCCCGGCCGAAGAGCTGTTCCAGGAAGGTGCAAGGCGAGCTACAGAGCACCAGCCGGCCCTGCTCGGTCAACTTCAGGGTGGCCAGGCCGTCGCGGGTGGTGGCCTGGAGGACGGGGGGCGCCTCCGGGTTGCCCGTATGGGGCGCCGGCGCGGGGACGTCCGGCGCGGGGCGGCTGCCCGGTGTCCCTTCCTCGACGGGACCCCGGGGCGTCTCGGGCAAGGGAACCCGTTCTTCGCCGGGCAGGGGCCCCTCGCCTGGGCGCTGGCCCGTCGTCTCCGGCAGGCTGCTGCGGCCGTGGGCCTCCATGTGTTGCTGACGGGCCCGCTGGGCCAGCGCGCCGCCGGCCATGATGCCCACGTTGAGCATGGCCTGGCCCAGGATCTCCATGATGCGGGCCGAGCGCTCGCCGGGCGGCAGCCCTTCCAGCTCCATGATCTGGGCCACCACGCCCACCGGGATCAGGAGCATGCCCAACCCGTCGGCTCCCAGACCCATGATCATGAAGGCCCGGCCCAGGGTGACCATGCGCAGGGGCGTGGCTGCATGGCCCAGGCCGGCCAACCCACCCACGATGTTCACCACATCCATGACCGTGGCCATGTCGAAGCGCAGGGTGTCGTCGATGGCCCGGTTGATCAGCCGGTAGGCCGAAGGGATGGCCCCGATGGCCCCCACCGGCAGCAACAGGGCCAGGGTAGCGCCGCCGGTGAAGGGCGCGGCTGCCACCAGGGCAACCGAGAGGGCCAGGGTGATATTTTCCAGCGCCTCCATGAAGAGATTGCCCAGGCTGGCTGTGATGCGCCGGCTGTAGGTCTGGCCGTCGATCTGGACGGCCACGTAGCCCCGGCCGTAGCCGCCATGGCCCCGTAAGATGCCCTCCACCGCGGCCATGATGGCCTCGGCCCGGTTGGCGCCCACACCCGTCTCCTGGGAGCTGTTGGGCGTGGTCAGGTCAGAAACCCAGTAGGTGACCCGGCCGTTCTGTTCGCCCTGATAGAGGGCTTCCAGGGTCAGGCGGATGGACTGCCCCTCGTCGCTGATGAAGCTGGCGATCAAGGGCTCGGCCCCGGTGAGGTTCCGCCTTTCGCCCCGCGCGGCCCGCACCGCCATGATCTGGTCCAGCCGCTCGATCTGCTGTTCGGCCTGACGGTGTTCCTGGCTGCCGGGCCGCAGGAAATTGCGGTACGCCACCAGCCGCTCCCGCTGGACCTCCAGCGCACTGCCCACCGAGCTGAGGGAACGCTCCAGAGTGTCCAGCTCGGCACGCATCTGCTCCTCGTTGGCATAGGAGACCGGCTCCATCAGCAGCTCCCGCAGCTCCTGCATGCGCTGGAAATCCCGGTCGGCCACGGCTGCGTCCTGGCGCACCCGGTCCTCCACCAGCTCCACCGGGTCCCGCACGATGACGGGGTGGTAGGCCACGCTGGGCGGTCGCACCAGCTCGGCCCCATCCCGGGTGTAGGGGATGGCCTTGTTCCGCACCACGTAGACGCCCGGGCCGGGGAAGGCGATGCTCCGCTCGCTGCTGGGCATGGTCAGGAGTTCGATGCCCAGGCGGATGCCCGTGCCGATGAAACGCAGGATGGCGTTGGCTGCCACCAGGTTGGTGGCGCCGACACCGAAGGGCCCCAGCTCGCTAAAGACGGTCTCCACGTCCTCTGCCGCGTAGCGCCCGGCCCGGCGGAAGCGCCGCGCCGCCACGTCCCAGCGGGAAGGCTCCTGGGGGTTGAGCTCGTCGAAGTCCACGGGCTGACCCAGGCGGTCGTCGGGGACCCGTACGTAGTTCCACTCGTAGTAGTAGGTCTGGAAGGCGGAGAAGACGTCGGGAAATTGGATGCTCATGATGAAGCGGTAATCGGCCTCGGCCGAAGCCTCAAACTGGGGCGCGCCGGGGGGGCCGGAGAGGGGCGGCGACACGCTGAGCACCGCGGGGAAGGGCGGCGCGTTGGCCGTCCCCGGCCGGTCGGAGATCTGCTGGTCACCTTCGCCGGGGCCCAGGATACTGCGGGCCATGAAGCGGGTGAAGCGGTCCAACAGCTGCTGGCGCGCGCTGCCGTCATTGTACGCCTGGGCGACCAGCGCCTCCTGGCTGTGGGTGAAGGAGAGGAAGGCCGAGGCCAGGTTGGGGTTGGGCGGCCGGTCGGGCGGGGCCTTCACCGGCGTCGGTTCCGTTCCCTCCGGCAGGTCAGGGGGACGAGGCGTGGGCCAGAGGAGCTGGTAGCCGGGATGGCCGATGAGGGCGTCGTCGTCCCGGATCGCCTCCAACACGCCGCTGCTCTCGCTGAAGGTGTCCAGCATCTCCTGCAGGGTCCGGATGGCCGGGGCACGATTGGCCGGCGTGGGGTCCGCGTGGAGGGTGGTGACCGCGTCGATGTAGCGGCGGAGCAGTTCGATGTGGCTGGCCATCTGCTGGCGAAAAAGGGCTTCATCGAACCAGCGGGGCAGCCCCCCCTGAAGCTCGCCGGTCACGTCCGGATTGGTGAGGTCGGCCCAGGCGGCCTGGGTGAACGCGCCGTAGCGTAGCAGGTCCCGTTGGCTGTCGGAGAGGTGGACCTGAAGTTTTTTGACCTTCTCCAACCAGGTGAACATCAGCAGGGATTCCCGCAGGGGGATGCCGAAACTCTCGATGGGCTCGCCGCCGGTGGCTTCCCCGGCCAGCCCCCCCAGGCCCCCCCAGCCCGAGGCCGTGGCTTTCTGGTAGAGTTCGTCGGCCAGGGCTTCCGTGTACTGGCCGCCCACCAGGCGGTAGAGGGCGATCTCCAGGCCCTGGCGAGCCTTGGTGCCGGCCCGGAAGACGGAGCCGGCTGCCGGCAGGAAGACAATGCCCGTCATGCTGACAGAGATGCCGGCCCGCACCGGTGTCGCTGCGGTGGTCGTGGTGGTGGGCTGGGCAGGCGGGGCCGTGGCGCTTTCACCTTCGCCGTTGTCCCGCTGGATGCGACGGCGCTGTCCCCCCTGCTGGACCACGTGGGTGAGCTCGTGGGCGAGGAGGTGCTGCCCCGCCGCCGTCTCCGGCGCATACTCCCCCGCCGCGAAGACGATGTCGCGGCCAGCGGTGAAGGCCCGGGCCTGGACGGAGCGGGCGCGGGCATCCGCCTGGCTGTCGCTGTGGATGCGGACGGGGGAGAAGTCCTGGCCGAAGCGCCGTTCGAAGAAGCGGCGGGTGGCCGTGGGCAAGGGGTGGCCGCCGCCCTGGGGGAGAACGGCGGTCGGCGCCTGGCCGCGGCCGACGTCCTGGGCCTGGCGCTGGAGGGTCAGGCGCCGGGCCTGGCAGGTGGGGCACTCGGCGTGGGGTCCACTGTCTGGGGGCAGGATGCCGCCGCAGGTGCAGCGGCGTACGGTGGGGGTGCCCTCCGGTGCGGACTGGCGCAGGATCTGGTTGGCCATGGCCTCGGCCTCTTGTTCGAGGGGATCGCCGGGCTGGCTGATGGTGAGGGCCGGCTGGAGCAGGGTGTCGTCGTCCTCCGCACAGGTGGCGCACTGCCGCTGCACTAGGAACAGGGGCGTACCGACCGCAGTACCCACGGTGGCGTCCCTGGCTGCCTGGGACGCGGAGTCCGCCTGGGGTGCCGGAGTGGGGCGTTTTTCTGGCTTTTTTTCAACCGCAAAAGTGGCTTCCAAGGGTCTGTCAGCACTTTCTGGGGATTTCCCCTCACCTGCCCAACAGCTCGTCGGCGACAGTTTCCGGGTGGGCGACAAAGGTCAACAGCTTCTGACTATGGAGAAAATGGACCAGTGCCAGAGGTGTCATGGCGCCTACTTCCTCCAGGGTGAGCCGCTGTCCGCTTCCCCAGGCCGCCATGTCCGCGTTGATGCCGTCTACCACCCGTTGGAGCAGGGCCCGATCCAGGGGGTAGTCTTCGATGGCCAGCCCCTGTTTGGCCAACAGGGTGTCCAGGTCATCATCTTCGATCTCTTGCCAGATGGCGCGACCGAATTCCTGGAGGTCCCTGGCCAGTCCCGGCGCCACCGTACTCAACTGCCAGTTGGCGGGATCCAGGGTGACCCGGGCTACCAGCAGCGGATGCAGGAAGATCTGTTCCAGGATGCTCCGGCCCAGCCCGCCCATCACCCGGCCGAATTCCATGGTGATCTCAATGCCCTGCACCAGGCCCCGGATGAGCGTCAGCACGAACTGGCCCATTTTTTCCGCGAAGGCCAGGAGCATGCAGCCGCCCAGGAAGGCCAGCTCCACAATGAGCAGCGCCTTGCGCAGCACCGCCTCCACCGCTTTGATGCCGGCCTCGGTGGCGCCATAGGCCATGAGCCGCTTCATGATCCGGGCCTGCAACCGCCGGGCGGCCTCGGATCGCACGGGGATCACCCCGATCTTGCCCTGCACTGCGAAGGTCAACACCAGCTTGAGGATCTTGAAGGGCGAATAGGCATAGAAGGCCCGGCGGTAGGAGCGGAACTTCTCCTGGGCTGCCGCATCGTCGTAAGTCTCGCGGTACTCCTCCCAGACGGCCTGGAGCAGTTCCTCGGTGACGGTCTTCCACAAAGAGGGCGGGATGCCCAGGTAGCAGAGCACCACCGAGAGGATGAAGCCGGGATCCTGGCCCCCGGTGTCCGGCTCCTCTGGCGTGTCCAGGTCCGCCATCCGCTGCGCCAGCTGGAGGCCCCGCTCCAGGTGGGTGCGGTTTTCCAGCATGTACTCCAGTTGGGTGAGATCCTCCCGGACGAGGAAGTCGCCCACGGCGTCCACCCGCTTCTCGGTGGCCGCAAATTCCCGGGCCAGAACCTCCCGGGCCTTGACGTCGGCCGGGTCGTCCCGGCCTTCCAGCCGCTCCAGCTCCCATTGGGCCTGCTCGATGAGGTCGCCCCAGTAGAGCTGGGCGTCCTCGTTATACTTCTCGATCCCGGCCCGGTATCCCTGCGCCCGGGTGAGGCGCTGGGCCAGCTCCGCGTCGCTGCGTTCGCCCGGCCCGCCCAACTCGCCCAGTTCCCGCCCCAGTTGTTCACCCCACGTCTGGCGCGTGACCGTGGGCGCCTGCTGGTTGGCCACAGCCAGCCCCGCCACCAGGGACCAAAATTCCTGGTAGACCGCGTCGTACAGGGGGGATTCGGCCGCGGATTCCGGCGGGGCGGCCGTCGACGCCTGGCCCACGTCGGTTCCGGCCTCTGGAGACTGTCCCGGCGCGCGCTGCAAAAAGAGGGGCGTCCCCGCGCGGGCAGGCACGTCCCGTTCTGGGGGCCGGGTCGCCTTTTTGGATTGGGGTGGCCATCCCTTTTTCTCGGGCGCCACCGGCAGCAGCCCATCGGCCATGGCAGGCTCCCCTATGGTTTCAACCCTACTGTTTCAACACTACTGGCATCTGTTTGTTCAGCTTACGATATTCGGCCTTCAGCCCCTCCAGGATATCCCGGTACTCGATGGGCCGCGACGTCTGTTGGGCCAGCATCGCTGCGGTCAGCACCACGTTGCGAATGTGCCCACCGGTCAGATCCGCGGCCGCGGCCAGGCGGTTGAGATCCTGGGGGGCCAGGCGATGATGTTCCCCCAGATGGGCCAGCCAGAGGGCTCGCCGTTCCTGGGGACCGGGCACGGCGAACTCGATGATGGCATCCAGGCGGCGGGTGAAGGCCGGGTCAAAGCGGGTGCGGCTGTTGCTGGTCAGGATGGCAATGCCGTCATAGGCTTCCATACGCTGGAGCAGGTAGTTGGTCTGGGCATTGGCGAAACGATCGTTGGCCTGCTGGACGTCAGTGCGCTTGCCGAAGAGGGAGTCGGCTTCGTCGAAAAGCAGGATGACCTCTGCCTGTTCTGCCCGAGCCAAAAGCTGGGCCAGGTTTTTCTCCGTCTCGCCGATGTACTTGCTGGTCACCGCAGCCAGGTCCACCCGGTAGAGGGGCAGGCCCAGCCGGGTGGCCAGCCAGCCGGCGGCCAGGGTCTTGCCCGTGCCCGAAGGGCCGACAAAGAGGGCGCACACCCCCGGGCGGTAGCGGGCCACAGCCGACAGGCCCAGGCCCTCCACCAGCCCATCCCGCGCCCGGCAGCGGAGGAGCAACCGCTCCAGTTCCTGCTGCAAGGTGGGAGGCGTGACCAGGGCCTCGTCGGGAATGGTGTCGGGCAGCAGCTGGGCCAGGGCATCCAGCCCACCCCCTTCGCCGCTGCGGGCTGCATGGAGCACATCACATCGCTCGGGCTGTTCTGCCCCCCGGCGGATGGCCTGCAGCCGGGCCAGGTGACCCAGCTCGGCGATGCGCGCGCTGCCGTGCCGGTAGTGCCGGGCCAGCTCGTCCACCAGCGTCCCGTCCGGGCTGTCCAGGGCCATCTGCCAGAGTTGTCGGCGCTCGGCCGGCGGCGGGACGGACAAGGGCCAGCGCAGGGTGGGCATGGTTTCGCCGTCCACCGTTCCATCTGGCCCGCAGAGAGCCAGGACCGGGCCCGGATAGAAGGGCATCGGCGGGAGGGTGTACCGCTGGCCCGGCGCCAGCTCCAGCAAAAAGACGGGCAATAGCTCCCGGAGGATCAGCCAGGGGCTCAGCCCCACCGGCCGCTCCTCCGGGAGGAAGACCGGACGCCGGCCCAGTTCTTCCCCGATCCAGGCGGCGACTGCCTTGCCCTCGGCCAGGGCATTGGTGCGGATGACCAGAAGTTGCCGGCCCGCGGCCAGCCCCCGGGCCTGCCGAACGGCCTCCTGTCGAAGGGAGGGGGGCAGTGGCGGGGTGCTCCCCGGCGCCACGCCGATGGTTGCGCCGGGGTACAGGCCATCGTGGCCGTGGATGGCCAGACACAGGTGGGGCGGCACCCGCAGGCTGCGTTCTGTCCAGGGGGCGCTGACGTTCAGCAGTTCCAGCAGGCCACTCTGCACGGCAGCGCCGGTCATCAGCAGGTGGATGGGGTGGGTGGCCCCATCCAGCAGGGGGGCAAAGGCCGTCGCCAGGAGGCCGAGGGTGGGCCGGGAACCACCCAGGGGCGTCTGCAGATGGGCCAGCGCCCGGCCCACCATGGCCTCGTCTTCCACCGCCGCCGTCAGGGCCACGGTCAGCAGCTCAAAGACGGTGAGCCGGAGGGTCTGGGCCAGGTGGAGCAGGTGCAGGTCAGCGGGCGCCGGCCGGCGCAGGGCAGCGGCCAGCCGCTCCACCCATTCCCCATGCCCACCGGCCTCGGCCTGCACCGTGGCCAGCTGATCCAGCAGAAACTGATGCTCCGGCAGGTCGGGGCGGCCGGCCAGGGTTTCGTAGAGGCGGTCGGCCAGGGCCGCCAGCGCGAAGTGGCGCAGCAGGGGAGTGCCCTGGCTGGGTGGTTGACCCGGCAACGGGCCGGCGTCTCCACGGCGCTGATCCTGCTCGATGGGGGCAATGGTCATGGGCGTCCTCTCCCTCCAGTTGGGCCCCCCATGGGGCCGGGTGGGTTCCCGTCGCCGGGGAGGCGGGGAAAGCCCCCGGGCAGGGCATCGTCGTCCACATAGTGGAACGTGACCACCCGCTGAAACCACGGCACCCAGCCCGGATCCAGATCCAGGCCGGCCTTGCGGACGGCCAGATCCGTCTCCCGGATGTGGAAACAGATGTCCACGTGGGTGGCGGTGGCCGCGACATGGCCCGGACGTGTCACCGTTTCCGCCAGCCCCAGCCGGGCGTAGCGCCAGAGCCAGCGGCGGATGGCCAGTATCCACGCCTGGCAGGCCAGCGTCAGCCAGGAGGCGGGAGCCCCGAGGGCGCGGCTGGCCAGGCCCGGATTTTCGGGCACCGGGCCGAAGCGGGCTGGCACTTCCGGCGGTGTGGCACCGTGCCAGGTGGCCAGGGACAGGCGGCCAGAGCCGTCCCGCAGGAGCCGGGCTTCGCCTGTCGACCCCAGACGCCGCAGCCGGACTCCCTCGCCTCGGCAGACTGTATCCCGCCAGGCCGCCGGCGCCACGAAATGCAGGTCCTCGATGGCGGCGATGTGGGTCAGCTCCGGTGGGGAAAGCGCGAGGATGCGCAGGAGGGGATCCCGGCCGTCCAGGCCCAGGCGCCGGTCCAGATGGCGCCACAGGCAGGCCGGAAAGTGGCAGGCCAGCCACGTCGGCTGCTCCGCCAGCCAGGGGCCGAACGCCAGGCGGTTCAGGACGTTGAGCAAGAAGAGCTGGCCCGCGTACCGGCTTGCCTGCCAGCTGCTCTCCTCCTCGAGGGCGGGTGAGTGAGCCAGCTCCTGCCCCTGGCGCCTGGACAGCTGCTCCTGGGGGGCGCGAGCCGACGCCGGCTCCGTGGTGCGGGGCGGCTGGAAGCTGCCCCTGTGGGGCAGGTCAGAAGTCCGCCCTGTTCCCACCATCTCCGGTTCCATTGTTTCCGCATCCACCATCCCCGAATCTACCATCTTCGACATCTTCGAATCCGCCGGCCCCGGATCGGCCTGGTGCCCGGGGAGCGGTGTTGGCTGGCCCTCGCCTGGCCGGAGGGCCGGGCCGGATTTGCCCGCCCGGGGATCATCCAAGGCGTGGAGCCACCGTTCCACCTGGGCCATGAGGCCGCCTGGATCCAGCAGCCAGGTCCCGGCCCAGGCGCTGGCCAGGGTCCACAGCGCGGCGGCCAGCCAGCGGGTACGGGCGTCCTCCGGGCCCCACCGCCTGGCCCAGCGGATCAGCGCGTCCTGGCCGGGCAGGTTGGCGGGCGGGGCCGGCCAGGACGGAGCCTGACCGGGGCCGCGTCCAGGGGGCACTCGACCCGCAGGGGGGCAGGGGGCACAGTCCCAGCCAAAGCGCCGCAGCCAGGCGTCTCCGTCCGGTGCGGCCAGGCAGGCCAGCAGGGGATCCAGGCAGTTCGCCTCCAGCAAGGCCCGGACCAGGTGCAGGGCGCCCGCCGGACCCGCTCGGGTGTTGGCGGATCCCGCCAGCAGGAGGTCCAACCCCGCGGCCGTATCCATGCGGGGGTGCCAGGGGTGGATGGCCTGGGGCCAGTACCAGGCGCTGGCCGTACCGCCCTGGGCCAGGTGCCGGGCCAGCAGGATGTACGGCTCCAGCTCATCCCGGAAGTAGACGGCGGGGCGGCGCTCCCCCTCGGGCCGCCCCCCGTGGACGGCCTGGGCCGCCACCTGGCGGAGCCGAGCCTCCACCCGCAGGGCCAGGGCAGCGGAGCTTTCCCCAGGGTGGATGGTGCCCACGTCCAGGTGCCGTATCACCCACAGCCAGGCGCCGGTGTCCGGCAGGGTGGCAGTGTGGAGTGCATCCTCCAACAGCAGGGCACCCCGCTGGATCAGTTGTGCATCGGGCGCCCGCAGGCGCAAAGTGCGCACCCGGCGCGGTGAAGATGGATCCATGGCTGCCACCGTTGGCTTTCGTCTGACCTTCGTCCTCGGTTTTCCGTTCTTTGCCCTACCGTTGGAAGGCAATTCGGCCGGTCAGGGCGTTGCCCTGGAGTGCCTCTGGCCCGCCGAAGTGGACGGACGCCCCCTGGTCGATCTGGATGTTGGCGTGCAGGGTCTTGACTACCCGGGTGACGGCCTGGCTGCCCAACAGGTCGTCCACCACTGCTTCCGCCACCACCCGGTTGTTGGCATAGATGAGGGCCGGCGTGCCGATGGCCACCTTGTCCGGCCGGACGGCCACCTTGACCCGGGTGCCCACCTGGGCCCGGATAGGCTGCTGGACGCGGCCGGCCACGATCTGGTGAACGGGGGCATGGCTGGCCAGGAGGATGCAGACCCGCACCAGGTCGTCCATCAGGCCGAGGGCATCCGGCCGACGACGGTCGATGTTGTCGTAAAGCCAGTCCACCAGCGCCTGCATCTCCCGGCGGGCCAGCCGGTCGACCTCGCCCCATCGGGGCAGGATGGACAGGTCCTCCAGCCGGACGGGGGCATCGAACTGGCTGAGCCGTTCTGCCCAGTTGAGCCGGATGGCTGCCGACACGTCGCCGAAATGGCCGTACAGGCAGGTGGCCACCTGGGCGATCTCGTCCAGGTGGGCTGTGGCGGCCTGGGCCACATCGGCATGTCCGTGCTCCGCGTCGCTGAGGTCTCCCAGGGAGAGAAGTGCCCCGGCCTGTTCCACGGTCTGCTGCCAGCTTAAGTCGGCCAGGGTGCTGATGGCAATCCGGGCCTTGGCCACCACCATCTGGCTGACCTTTTGTTGTTGGGCCACCAGGATCTTGTCCAGGCTGACCGCCAGCAGGCCGCCGGCCGTCGGGGCGTAGCCTGGTGCCTCCTGGACGAGCAGTTCCTCCTGCTGTGCGCGCAGGCTGGCCCGTTGCACCGTTCGCCAGAGGACCTCCGGCCGCCCCAGGCGCTCCAACAGGCTGGGGGCCCGCCGGTACCACAGGAGGGGCGTCTGGCGTAGGAGGCTGACCAGGCGGCGCAGTTCCGGCGGTGGAGTGAGGGCTCGCCGACGGCAGGCCGGCAGGGGCGCCTCCCGCAGGCCAGGGTCGATGATCCGGGTGGGCATCTCCAGCCGGGCTTCGCTGAGCCGGGGGCGGTGGAAGGCCAGGAAGGTGACCTGCTCGGCCAGGATCTGATCCCGGCGGGCGTTGATGGCCTGGACCCGTTGAGTCTCCTCGGCCAGGAGGGCCCGGGCCACGGCCACGTCGTGGCGGGCTTCGGCCAGGCGGTTGCCGATGGTGGCCAGGCGACGATCCGCCTGGACGGCCAGGGCCTGCACCTGGGCCAGGGTCTGGCGGCAGCGCTCGATGGCCTGGTTATACTGGCGGATGCGCCCTTCCACCCGACGCAGGGCCGCCACCAGGTCGTCCAACACATCCACCGAGGCGGCGAAGTAGCGGGCCTCGTCCGCGTCTTCCGGGTCGGGGTCGTCCAGGATGGCCTGGAAGCCATCCCGGCGGTAGTCGGCAAAGGTTCGGGCCGGCGCCACTTCTTCGCCCTGGGCGTTGAAGCGGGGCCGGCTGACCACCAGGTCGTCCACCTGGATACCCAGATCGGCGATGCCCACGACGGCTTCGAACTTGGCGGCGACCGAGGCCGCCTTGGCTTCGTTGGCCGGCGGGATCTTCATGCGCTCGGCCACGGTGACGGTGCGGAAGTCGTAGGCGTTGCCCACGATGGAGGGCTGCTCCACGATGGTTTCCTTGCTGGCTCCGGCCACGGCCTCGGCCCCACGGAAGAGCACGCCCCGCTCGCTGACTTTCTCCACAGAAACGGTGGCCTTTTCTGCCAGGCCGCCGGCCAGGGCACGACCTTCCACGGTGGTGGCTTCGGTGGTCCCGGTGAGCGCACCCCCTTCCCGCAGCAGCCGGTCCACCACCAGGCCGCCCCCGGCGCGCTCCCGCTCCCGGAAGGTGCCCGCGCCCAGGAACTCGGACGAGGTGAAGGCCACGGCGCTGACCGGTTGGGGGGCGCCCACGGGCCTGAGCCCCGCCGCGCTGCTGGGGCTCTTCACCTTGTTCAGGAAGCGCTGGAGAAACTCCGGATCGGGTTCGGGCGTCTGGCTTTTGACCTGGTTCAGATACTCCTGGATGCCCTCCTTGGTGGCCCGGGCGGACTCTTCGGTGGCGATGGCGGCCAGGGCCGGAGAGGTGGCCAGGCGGCTGGCATCCAGGGTGCCCCACATCAGGTGGCGCAGGCGGTAGATGTTGGTCTGGGCCCGGACGAAGCCCAGGTCCACCTGGTCATTGGCCTGGCGGACTTTGGCCTCCAGGAAGAGGATGAACTTCTCCAGCCCCAGGCGATCCAGCTCCGACAGTTCGTCGTTTTGGCTCTCCTCGTACAGCCGCCCCAAGAAGGCGGCGATTTCCCCCAGGTTGCCAAAGTTGACCAGGAGCTCGAACTCCTGGTCGGTCATCCGGCCGTGGAAGATGAGGCTGTGGCCCATTTCGCTGTATTCGATGCGGCCGGCCAGCTCGGGGGGGAATGCCAGGGGAAAGATGCCCTGGGGCGCGCCCTGTAGGGAGACCACGGTGACGTGTTTCAAGGGCGTTTGGTTGCGCAGGTAATCCCGCAGGGCTTCTACGGCCAGGACCACCCGGCGGCTGCTTTCGCCCTGGGTGATCCGTTGGGTGCCGTAGGGCAGTTCCGGCTCGGCCAACTCGGGCACGCTGGGATCCACACCGTCGTCGGCGATCTCCTCTTCCTCCAGCGCGTTCGGGTCCGGATCGGGAAAGGTGAGGGGCTCGCCGTGGATGGCCTGGAAGAGGGCATTGGCCGCCGTTCGCACGTCCAGCCGCCGGTGCAGCCAACGGGCCCGGCGCAGGACGAACTGGTCGATGGCCTGTTGAAATTCCGGACTGACCGCCTCGATCTGGAGCAGATGCGGGTCGAACCACTTCTGGGGGACCGGCACCAGCACCCGTACCCGGTCCGGGACGGAGAGGTCGAAGGGGGAGAGGGAGGCGCTCTCCGCGGTGGCCAGCTCCAACTGCTCCAGGGGCACGGGCACCGCGTCCACGGCATAGCCCGGCGGGAAGAAGTGGTTGCGGGCCTGCCTGGCCTCCACCGCGGTGCGGGGCAACAGGCCGGCGGGTGGCAGGTAAAGGAACTCCTGGCGCAGGGTCTCCGGGGACGCGCCATTGGCCACTGCTTCGGTCATCTGCTGGATGAACTGTTGGATGCGTGCCTGCCAGAGGAAGGGCGTGCCCGAGTCCGGCACCAGGGGCGGCCGTGCCTTCCGCTGGCCCCCCTCCCGCACCACCGCATGGCGATCCACGAAGAGGGGCTGCCAGGCGCCGTCAAAGCCCACCAGCGCAATGGGTACACCCAGGCTCTCCCAGGGCAGGATCTTGCCAAAGAGCGCCAGCCGCTCCGCCTCGAAGATGGTGTGGGCCAGGCGGTTGCGCCATCCGTCGCCGGGGAGGGGCAGGGGTTTCCACTCTTCAGGCCAGGCATACCAGACCAGCCGACAGCCATCCACCGTCTGCCAGTCCTCGAAGGCGATGTCGCCGGGCTCCACCGGGCAGGGATCTGTGGGATCGAAGCGGGCCGCCACTTCGCTGACTACCGGCTGCAGGACCAGCACCCCGGCCGGTGGCAGCGGGATGCCCCCGTCCAGCAGCTCCCCCAGGGAAGGGCCCAAGCGACGGGGCAACAGGAGTTCGCCCACTCGGGCCAGGGGGGACTCTTCGGGTGGGGGCGCCTCGCCCGCCAGGAGGGCCACCGGCGCGTAGACGGGCACGGCGCGCACATCCATGCGCAGGTTGCGCACCACCTTCACATCCTCGCCGCTGGCGGCCAGCCCCCGTCCCACGGCCACGTGGTAGAACGCAGCGCCGTCGGTGCGCTCCAGGGCGACTTCCAGCCCGTGGATCACCCCGGGGGAGAAGGTCTGGCCCAGCAAGGCCAGGCGCCCGGCCCGATTCCGCTGTTCCACCGTCAGCGCGATGTCACTCAGGGCCCGGCCGGGATAGAAGCGGATACGGCGCCGCACCCCGGGCGCAGACGCCCCCTCCTGCACCTGGGGCGCCATCTTGGGCTGGACGCCGACGATCCGTTCGCCTTTCATGGGGTTGGCCAGGGGTCTGACTTTCATGGCGCCACTTCCTTTAGCATTTTGTCCACAAACGTTGCCACGTCTTGGGGAGAGCCGGCCCGGATTACGGCTTCCAGCTCTTCCGCCAGGGCGGGCAGCCGGGGCGTGGGCGTCAGGCGGGCCAGGCGATCCAGTTCTGGCACCCGGCCAGACTGGGCCAGGGCCCGAGACAGGGTGACGTTGGCCAGGTTGGGGTTGGCTGCCTCCAGCCGGCGGAGGCCTTCGCCCAGCTCCACGTCGGCGAACCGTTCGGTCACGGCCAGGACGGCAGCCCGGTCGATGCCCGGCGTCCCCTGGGAGCGGCTTTCCAGCTCCCGGATGGCGGCGTCCAATAGGGTGCGGGAGGTGGTGAAGCGAGGGGCAGCCAGGGTGGTGATCAGCTCGGCGTCGGCCAGGGCGGTGCCCCGGCGCCGCAGGTTGCCGAAGCGAGTGGTGAGGCCGAACTCCCGCAACCGGTTGACCAGGTTTCGCTCTCGCTCCCGCTCATCGGCCGTCAGCTCCACGGCAACGGGCGGGCCACCGGGTGCGGCCCGGCCCGTGAGGTTGCGCCGCCGCACGTACCAGAGGGTGGGCGCGTTGTCCAGCAGAGCCTGCCAGAGCACGTCGGCCTCGCTGCGGGTTGCCGCTACGGGCACGGCTTCGGCCAGGGCGGCCGACTTGAGGGTGGAGAGGGCCTGCTGGGGGGAGAAGGTGGCTCGCAGGTTGGGCGCGACCGGCCGCAGGCTGCGGGAGAGGGTGCCCAACTGTTGCTGCAGGCGGCGCACCTGGGGGCGGGGCACCGGGATCACGACCAGCACAGAGGTGGACATCTGCTCCTCGGCCGAGAGGGAGAGGTCGATGGCTGGCAGCAGGAGGCTCTCTTCCACCAGGGCTGCCAGCTCATCGTCCGGCACGATGGTAAGGTCCGCGGCCACGCCCACGGGGAAGTAGATCTGGGTGAAATCCGCGGCCCGCACCGCTCCCCTGGGCATACGGCCCACGGGCGGCAGCAGTTGGAAATAGTCGGCCGCACTGATGTGCTGGTCGGCGTCCGCGGCGGCCCGGTCCGCCAGGAGTTCATCCAGCTGCTCATGGTACTGCAGGACATGGGCTTCCCGGGTGGCCCGGGGAAGCAGCCCCAGGCCCAACACGTCGCCCTGGCCCAGGGGGAAACCGGCGCCCACGTCCCGGCGCACCATGTAGTTGTCGATCCACTGGACCACGTTGTTGCTCAGGGCCACCATGGCCAGGGGCAGGACACCGATGGTCCCCGGCGCATGGCCGCCCAGGGCCGGGGAAACCTGGGGCCTGTCGCCGAAGATCTGGGCGGCCACCAGGCTCCGACGCCGGCCCGGTGCCACCGCCGGCCCTCCGCCCCCGGCGTTGTCCGCGAAGGGGATCAGGGTGATGGCGGTGGCCTCCACGATTTCGCTATCCTCCACCGCCCGTTTGGCTTCCAGGGAGGTGGGGTAGGAGGCGATGGGGTTGGCGCTGAACTCCACCGGCCGCAGGGCGACGATGTACAGGCCCGTGAGATTGCGGGCGGGCTCCCGCGGCAGGCGCAGGAGGCCAAAGGCCGCATCCAGGCGCTGGATCTCCGGGACATCGGTCAGGTCGACCTCCACCCCCTGGGTCAACAGGACGCTCTCGCCCAGGGCCGTGATGCCATGGCCGGCGCCGATGCGGATCCGACCGGCGGCGCTTCCCTGGCGCACCCAAAGGCCGTCCACCACGCCCTGGCCGCCCGCGTGGCCCAGATCTTGCTGGCGGCTGAGGAAGTAGACCTGCTCCCGGGTGAGATCCTCGGCCGTCAGGAAGCGGCCGTTGAAGTAGAGGGGCCGTCGCCGCAGGTCGTCCCCAATCAGGACACCGCTGTTGAGCAGTGCCGGGACCTCCACGCTGTCGATCCGCTCGCGGGCGGGGACTTGGGTGGTGTCAAACATGGTTGCCTCCTTTGATCACAGGCCCAGCCAGCGGGCCAGGGCGCCGCTGGGGTAGACTAGCGGGCGGGCGTCATTGCCGACCTGGACAGGCTGCGTTCCCCGGGTTGGCGGTGCGGGCGGTGCAGCCGCGGTGGCCGGCAGCAGCAGCCGGGCCAGAAACAGCGCGGTGGGATCCTGGCCCAGGGCATGCTCGGGCAGGGGCGTCAGCCCGCCCAGGTCGGTGAAGGCCGTGCCTTCTCGCCAGGCCTGCAGGATGGCCGCACGCAGCGCGCCGGCCCGGTCCGCAGGGGGGACCGCGGCCAGGTCCGGCCAGAGGGGCTGGGGCAGGGGCGGGTCGGCCTCGGTCCGGATCACCAGTTCCAGCTCGTAGCCGTCCTGGAGCCGGGATGGCATGACCGCGTCCAGGGCGTTGTAGGGCCCGGCCGCGAAGGCCGGGGTCTTGCCCTGTTCGCAGACGGTGAAGCGGACGAAGAGGTCCACCACCACCGCGTCGTCGATGGTGATGCCGTCGCCCACCGTCACACCGGCCACTGGCGTCCCGTGCAGCCCCTGGCGCAGGGTGTCCCCATCCTGGGCCTGATACCAGCGATCCAGTCGGATACAGGCGGGCCGGGGCAGCTCGATCAAGCGCCCGATGCGGTCGATGGCCAAGCCGGGCTGCACCAGGAGCTGTTCCTCCCGGCCATCGGGAAAGTCCGGGTCCTCGCCGGGGGCCAGGGCCGCTTCCCAGTCCACCCGCAGGCCGGCGACCGTGCCGTGGCCATGGAGATAGGCCAGGGCACGGGCCAGCCGCCCTCGGTGATAGGTCTGTTCTTCGGTAAAATCGTCGGCGTCCAGCAGGATTCCTGTGGCGTAAAAGAGTCGCCGGGGGGTCTCCCGTGGGCGCACCAGTGGATCATCCCGTGTGCTCATCATTCCCTTCTTAATCTACTGTTCCACATCCACCAGGGTCCAGACATATTCTCGGATTGTACCGCCGGCCACGTCGAACGACCCTTCACCGCTGAGGGCAAAGGATTCGCCGAAGGGAACCTCGGACGGTGCCTCGATGACCGCGGTGGGGCCCGGGTCAGTGATGGTGACCACCGCCTGGGCCGGCGCCGAGACGTTGCCGTCATCATCCACCACCTGCAGCTCGAAGATGTACCGGCCGGGGCGTAGGGGCTCGTTGGCGTCCACTTCCACCTCGACCTTGGCGTCGGTGGTGGGAACAGGCACTCCGATTTCAAACTTGGGCATGGGATCCTCCAGATTCAGGAACTATTCCACTCGTCGCCAGATGTAGCGGACGATGCGTCGGCCTGCCGGCGCCCAGGAGCTGCTGGCATCCAGCACAAAAGGAGTGCCCGCAGGCGTGGGCGGGATGGGCGCCACGTGGGCCTGGGGCGGCCGGATTCCCATGGGGGTGGTGGGCAGGGTTCCTCCTTGTAGCCTGGGATCCAGGCTGGCGGGTCGCCCCAGGGAGAGCCCCCCGGCTGTACCCACGGACCGGGGGAGATGCTGCCTGCTTGCGCTCGAGCGCAGCTCACCCGGAGGCCGCCCCTCTTCTGCCCGGCCGAGATAGGTGTCCGCGCCCACCAGCGAGGCCAGCCCCACCAGCAGGGACATGCTGGCTTCCAACACCTTGACCTCCACGTGGGCCGGCGTCTCCAGCGCCACAATACGGCGGATCAGGCCCAGATCCTGGGGCGTCACCTCCTGGTGTACCAACACAGTGACCCGGTGGGCCAGCCGGTCGAAAAAAGCCTGGGCGGTGGCCCGCTCTCCTTCATCCACCAGCTGATCCGCCCGGAACAGGGCCAGGAACTCCTGGCGGGCGGTCTCCTCCAACGCAGCAGCATCGCCCAGAAAAAGGGTGTCGCCCACATAGGAATTGCCGCTGACCGTCAGCCCGGCCAGCAGGGGATCCTGGACCCCCGAGAGCTCGGCACCCAGGATGGTGGCAAAGGTGCGCCGCAGCCGCCAGTCCTCCACGATGACGATCTCGCCGCCGGAGACGCCGCCGCCCGTGGCCACCTCCAGAGCCAGGGCCAGGCCGGCCAGGGTGCCCCGCCGACGGTAGAGCTCGGGGGCCTGGGCGATCAGGGCCCGCTGGCGGTCCGGTCCGTAGGCCGTGTCCAGGGTGACGCCGATCCAGCTGCCCAGCCAGGTCAGCGCCTCTTCGGGCGCGGTGCGGGGATCGGTGAGGAGATAGCTGGCGGCGATGCGGTCCTCCAGGGGGGTGAGGATGCCTTCCATGTTGCCCAGGAATCGTTCCAGAAAATCTGCCGGCGTGCTGGATTCCCCCGGCGCCAATGGCTCGTCTGCCTCCGGGCTGAAGGTGTCCTCGTGGTAGAGGGCCGGCAGGTAGTGTTCCACGTAGGAGAAGCGGGAGCCGTAGGCCCGCAGCGCCCACAGCTCGGGGGTGGTGCGGCCGTCGCCCTGTAAAACCACCCGGACGTGGAGATAGCGACCCCGCAGGGTGCGTACTCGCCTGCCGCTGCGCTGGATGAGCACCGTGAACAGCCCTGCCCGTCCCGGCCGACGGGGGCAACGGATCAGGCCGGGGTGAAAGGGCAGCTCGGATGGCCACGAGACCCAGGCGCCCTGGGGCAGCCGTTCCCGGTGGCTGTCGGCGAAGAGGGGGCCAAAGCGATGTTCGTGCCACAGGGCCGGATCCGCTGGCGGCAGGGGATCGTCGGTCGCCGCCAGGAAGACCTGGATGCCACCCCGGGCCGGGAAGTGGGCCTCCAGGTAGAGCCGATGCCAGATGTTTTGGGGCGAGCCACTGTCCAGGGGAAGGCGGCCGGTGGCTTCGCCCCGGGTGGCAAAGGCCGGCAGGGACAGGCGGTGGAGTGGTCGAGGGACCAGGGCGCCGGCCTCCCGGGTGGGATAATGGGGCGGAAGGGTCACGCCGTTGAAGAACGGGCCGCCGTCGTGCTGCTGGAGGGGGTAAAAGTCCCCAACCGGCAGTACGGCAGGGATCTCCTCGTCCACGGGGAGGGCATCCACAGGGAAGACCGGCGCCTCTGTCGGGGTCCCGGTCCACAGGACCGCGATGTGATCTTCGGCGACCCAGGCCATGCTGTACGGGCGCTGCGCTCCCAGCAGCCGGACGGTTTTGTGCCAGCCCAGGGGCTCTGTGTCCCCCTTTGCATCCCCCCTTGTACTCCCGGGCGCCAGCAGACGCACCAACGCCTCCTGCCCTGTCCGCCAGCTCAGAACCGCCACCCGGCCCTGGGGGCTGCAGTCGATGGCCACGGGCGTCTCGTCGTCGGGCCAGGCCAGGCCCGCCAGGACGGTGAGCCGGGGTGGGTTGGGGTTTTCGGGACAGGGTCGGAAGACCTGGGCCGCGTAGGCCGCGTAGGGGCGCTCAGGCAGGGGCAGGCCCTGGGCCCGGGCCAGGCGGCGGTGGGTCCGGTCCAGCACCCAGACGCCACCCCGGGGGTCGGCCGCCAGGCGCCAGGCTTCGAAGTTGGACACAGCCAGGGTCACGGGGCGCCACAGGCGGCGCAGATCGTAGAGGAGGAGGCGGCCTGCCATGGCCACATAGAGCACGCCATCGTGGCCTACGGCCAGGTCCGTGGGTGCACCGGGCAGCGGCGGCTTGAAGAGGGTCAAGGCGCCAGGGCCTGCCCCGGCCACCTGGATCGCCTCGGCCAGGGGATCCCAGTAGGCCCAGGTGCCGAAGCCATCCACCGTGGCGGGCACCTGTTCCAGCCGCGCCTGTAGCGCTTCCGGCTCCTCGCCACCCTCCCCTGGGGGCGCGTCCAGAGGCCCTCCGAGCCGCTGGCTGGCCAGCCGCAGGGACCGCCGCTCCCGGTCGTAGTGGAGTTGGGGCGGCGCACCCGGAAGTGCCCAGTCATCCTCGTTTGTCAGCATCCAGAAGCGCAGGCCATTGGCGTCCATCAGTAGCAGACCTCCGGTACCACGGGCACGGCCACGGCAGTGTCGACGGCGAAGGGATTGGGGACGCCGCTCAGGTCGCCCGGGGGATCCACGTCGGCGACCACCACCAGGGAGAGGAGCTCGGGCAGTTGCCAGCGGGCCATGGCCACTTCCTGGGGCAGGCCGGGATTGGGGCCGGCTATCGGCTGCCAGTCATCGCCCTGGCGCCGGAAAAGGCGTACCCCGCGTACCCCCCGCACCCCCTCCACCCGGGCCACGGCTACTTCCAGTTCCCGGTCCCGCACCGGGCTATTCAGGGGCCAGCCGTTGCCCAGGGGGCCACCCCCGCCCAGGGGCCAGAGAAAGCGCCGCAGGGCCTCCCGCACGCTGTTGAGAACCGTCTCCTGGCTGGCGCCGTCGGCGAC
>FWPU01003290.1_pt1 | contig 41295 bp, 41 predicted proteins | sample 2228361 | NCBI WGS metagenome assembly FWPU01 (sample SAMEA103939777, study PRJEB20133) | metagenome | reverse complement strand
ATGGTGTGCCTGCCGAGTTTTACCCGACCGATAGCAACGGGGTGAATGTGCAGTCGGTATCGGAGCCGTGTGCGTGCCCTGTTGTTCCTGCGCAGGTTGCCGTGTGCCGAGCGTTGGGGTATGGAGGGTGTGAAGCAGAAACAAAAATAAGGCTCTGCCTAGCGATGTACCTTCCTTATCGAGTGCAAATCCCTCAACTACCTCCTTGGGTAACCGACTTGACTAGCTGCCTCAACCGATGCTCGGAGGAGCATCAACGATGTCGCGAATACGCCAAACTTGACTACGACGCCGCCCAAGCCAGTTGCAAAGCAGGTCATACGGCTTGCCTACTCAACTGTGCCAGGACACACCCAGAGGGAGGCATAAACTATGAACTCTGTGTCTTAGAGTGTAATGCAGCCCGCGATGGATGTCTTGCGGAAGCAGCAAAAGCCTACGCCAACAGCATTAGAGCCTGTGATGACGCATTAGACCGCTGTCGTGCGAACTGCTATCGCAGATTCGTCCCTCAACCCAATCCTTCAGAACCACGACCCAACGCTATAAACTAGAGGAGGAGATAACGATGAAACGCGAATGGCACATAGAAGAGGAACTGATTGAATGGCTCGATACTAAGGGGGCTGTCAGACAAATCGGACGTGAGATACGACTGGTCAACTCGGAGGGTGAGGTGATTGGTCGGCGCGTTGTGGACGACGATATAGACGAGTCCTACATGCTTATTCAAGACCAACTGTGCTTTCACTGGGTTTTTATTCCTGCGGTACCTGAACCAACTGTCTTTATTGCCGAGCTTCCTCAGGGAGTGCGCCAGTTATGGATAGGACGCTCGCTCATGATGTACCGCAGAGACACGGTGTCTGTTCGCAGTTATCGGAATCGTGATAGGTGGAAGCTTGTGGAACGAACTGCCATGCCCTGTAACGAGCAGTTTCTAAGATACAGTGCTACTCAGCTTCGTGTTGAGCAGTATCGCTATGTTCCCGACACAGTATGGAAGCAAGAGGCGTCTGTAGAATGGCGTGTATATACCCATTTTCCCCCTCCACTGCTTGGGGCTGAGGTTCCTGTTTTTGGGGAGCTATTCTGGGATGGGCAGCTGATACGACGCCATAAGTTGATACAATATCGGACGGTCACTGCACAAGAGCGTGTCTTTTTTGAGGTTCCTCGTCGTGCAAAACGGCGTCAGATAGAGCCTCGTCTCCTGTTTAGTCCCTTGAGTGCCCTATCAGCGATTTTGATAGAGACTGAGTAGGAATTCGAAGGTACAAAACAGGGAAAAAGACCCTCAGAACCAGCAGGGGTATCGGTAGTTGTGTCGTATTGGGTGGGTAGAATCGCCCTATGGTACGCTGGGACTTCACAGACAAGACCGTGCTGGTCACGGGCGCAACGGGCGCGCTGGGACGCGTGGTCGCCCGACAGTTCTATGAGGCAGGAGCGACCCTCGCTCTGGTCGGACGGGACGCGCGCCTCTTGGACGAACTGTTCGCAGACCTCGCGCTGAGCGACAATCACCTGCTTCTGGGCGGATTAGACCTCACGAACCCCGTCAATGCCGAACGAATGGCAACCGCTATCCGAGAGCGGTTCGGCAAACTGGACTGCGCCGTGAACACAATTGGCGGGTTCAAGGCAGGCCCCCCTGTCCACGAGACCCCCCTTGAAGACTGGCACTTGATGCTGAATATGAACCTCCACTCGGCGTTTTTGGTGTCGCGGGCGGTGGTGCCCCTGATTTTGGAGGCAGGCGGAGGGGCACTGGTGCATATCAGCGGGCGCGCTGGGCTGGCGGGCTTTGCGGGCGGAGCGGGCTACTGCTCGGCAAAGGGCGCACTGATACGGCTCACCGAGTCGCTCTCGGCGGAACTGAAGGAGCAAGGCGTGCGCGTGAACTGCATCCTGCCGAGCACGATCGACACGCCCTCCAACCGCCAAGCACGTCCTGATGCCGATTTCAGTCGTTGGGTGCGCCCGGAGGCGATTGCACAGGTGGCGATGTTTCTCTGCTCGCCCGCAGCGGAGGCGATTCACGGCTCGGCAATCCCTGTGTACGGTTTGAGTTGAGCCGAACACCTGCTCGATAGGCGACCCAGCCCCAGAGGATGCCAATCCCTGCGCCCGCCAGCACATCGAGCGGATAATGCACACCCCGATAGAGGCGCGACAGCCCGACCAGCCCCGCCACGATGAGCGCAAGCCAGCCCGCCCACGCATGGCGCGTCCTGCGCAGGCTCAGCCACAACCAGATACTCAATGCGAATGCGGTCGTTGTGTGCCCCGATGGGAACGAGCCGAAAAAGATACGCTCGTCAGGCGCAACAATCGCTTCGGGCAAGTTGGACGGTCGCAGGCGTGGCACGAGTTTTTTGATCACCTGCACGGTTATCCCACTGCCCGCAAACGCAATCAGACCGGGCAGGAACACCGTGCGCCACCGCCTGCCCACGCGCCAGCCGAGCGCTGACCGATAGGGCGCAAGCGTGCCCCCAAGCACCATCAGCATCTGAACCCAACCCAGCCCCAGACTGGTGATGAGCCACATCACAGGGTTCAGCCACGGATGGTGCAGTCCGTGATTGACCCAAAAGAAGACCTGCCGATCCCACTCTAAGAGCGTTTCCACCGTGCGGTAAACTATACCTACCGTGATACAGATTGAGAAACTCACACTGGGCGTGCTTCAGGCGAACTGCTATATCGTTTCGTGCGCAGAAACGCGCCAAACGGTCGTGATTGACCCCGGCTTGGAGGCGGAGCGCATCGTCCAACGGCTTCAACAGATGGGCGACCCGCCCGTCGTTGCCTTGTTAGCTACGCACGGGCACTTTGACCATGTGGTGGGCATACCGACCCTGAAAGCCTACACCCGGGCCCCTTTCTGGATTTCGGAGATCGAGTGGGAGCTTTGGGCACAGCACGCTCATGAACACCCTACCTACCTGAACCTGCCTGCGATGGAGCCTCTGCCCTATCCCGACTCGTTTCTCAAGGAGGGCGATACCTTCAAGGTCGGTCATCTGGAGTTCGAGGTGCTGGCTCTGCGCGGGCACGCACCTGACCACCTCGGCTTCTTGGTGAAGACTGAGCCTCTGCGCCTCTTTTGCGGGGACGCCCTCTTCGCAGGCAGTGTTGGGCGCACTGATATTCCCTATGCTGATGCCAAGACGCTGGAGGAACACCTGCACACGCGCGTGATGAGCTTGCCTGACGACACGATCCTCCATCCAGGGCACGGTCCCGACACGACGGTCGGCGTCGAGCGCGAGACGAACCCGTTTTTATAATCAGTCCGCTTCGTGGGCTTCGGTTTCTCCTCCGTGTGTTTTACCGACGGGTGGAGACGCCCCGTGCCGAATCTCAGGGTGGCGTATCATCCCTCCGAGATGAGCCGTGTAGCCCATCACGCCTGCCACGCCCAAGTTAGCGAGCAGAACTAATCCTGCCAACCCCAAGGGTACTGGGCGTCCGCGCGTCAGAATAAGCCCTGTTAAGGCGAGTAGTCCCAACACTTGGGACGCATAGAGCGCATACTCGGCGAAGTGTTCATGGGGTTCCACCCACGCCTCCTCGAAGTTGGGGAACCCCTCGGCAACCTCTTCTGCAGGTTCACCCGTGAGAAATGCCATCCACGCAGCGATGGCGACCAGCACCATCGCACCCATCGCAACCTTCTGGATTTCGTGATTTTTGCGCAATAGACCCCACATCAGGAGGCCCAGTGTGAAGAGACTCCCCATTACGGGAAGGTGATTCAACATCAGGTGGAGTTGAGCACCGTTCATCATCGCACCTCACTCCACCTGATTCGCTAATGAACCGAGATTCCTGCCGTTTTTAGGAGCCAGCAGGGATTAGGAACGAACTTTGCGCTTTGGGGTCGTGGATTGCCATAAAGATGAAGAACATCTCGTCGTAAGTGCCCTCCCCATAGCGCACCAAACGGGGCGGGTTGCTGGGGTTATTCGGGTTATCCGTGGAGTTATCGTACCAGCCGACCGCTTCGATAGTCGTTCCGTGTGGGAGTTCGATAGGCTCTTTGTAGAAGTAGCTCTGTTGCCAGTTGAAGTCGTAGTCGTTGATGCGCAGGAGCGGGATGGTGCGTCCGTCGGGTGTGCGCGCAATCACTTCCGTGCCCCGTGCAATCAGGTGCATGTGCGCCATAATCGCCAGCGCATAGACAGGGCGGTCGCTGGGCGTGCGCCAGCTGGCACGAATGCGATAATCTCGCTCACCTGGTGGGATGTTGATTTTGTTGTTGCTGATGACCACCAACTGCACGGGCTTTTGTTCGGGCTTGCGGTCGGTCAAATACAGCCCCACGCGCGTGCGGTCTTTCTCAGGGCGACCCCGATTGAAGTAGTGGATTTGCATGACAAGGTCGAACTTGCGGGGTAGCACAACGGTATGCGCTTCAGGCAGGCGAATCGGGCGCATTCCGGGCACCCAACCGCCCAACATCATCGCAGGGATGAACCCAGTGCCACCGAAGTTGCTGTAGCCCGGTTCGGGGTCTTCGGCATCCAGCTGGCGCGCCCGTCCCGAAATATCGACGAACATATTCGCATGATGCACTATCTCGCGGTTGCCTGGCTGGATATCGATGCCGATGATGACCTTGTTCTCAGGAAGTTCCACGGGGATGACGAAGTAGCGATATTCATCTCCGCCTGTGCCTTTCAGGGTGTACTCTTGAGGCATCTCCACAATCAGGTCGGGTTCGCCGTAGTACCAGCCCTTCTCAAACTTCGGGGGCTTGGGCGCTTTGGAGAGGTCGCCTGCAGGCGCACCTGCATCGACCCACTTCGCTATCATCTCAATCTGCTCATCGGTCAAGTAGAACGCGTCCCGAAACTCGCCAAAGCCCGGTTCTGGCTTCCACGGGGGCATCAATCGGCGCGAGGTGTAGTATTTAATCTCACGCGCCCAGCGCCGAGCATCTTCATACGACTGCAACGGGAACGGTCCGATGTCGCCGGGGTGGTGGCAAGTCGTACATCGGCTGTAGAGAATCGGGGCGATATGCTCGGCGAAAGTAATCTGTTCGGGCATTGTAGGGGTGTCCTCTTCGGGCAGGTTCAGGAAGCATCCGACGACGGTGGTGGTGGCGCGGGGAACTGGGCGACCTGCCACAACGGCGTTCAATGCTTCTTGGAGATAGGCTTGCCCCTCCTCGCGCTTCGCTGTGCCCGAAATCGCACCCGAATAGAGAACCTTGCCCTGTGGAGAGACCACGAACGCCTGCGGAATGTGGGTTGCCCCTAAAGTGCGTGCGATTTTGGGCGCGCCCTCCAACACCGCGGGGAACTTGAAGCCCATCTGCTTGGCGTGCTCGCGCACCTTGTCGGGTGTCTCGTCGGTTTCGGGGTAGATACCGATTAGTGCCACCCCGCGCTTCTCAAAGGTCTGATACAGCGAATTCAGGCGCGGGGCATAACGAGGCACCGCAGGACAGCGTGAAGACAGCGTGACGAACACGACCGCCTTCTTCTCCTGTGCCAGTGCCGAAAAACTCATTTGCTGACCCGATAATGCGCGCCAACTCAGCGTCTGTATCGAGGGCTGAGACTCATAGCCCGCCCACATCAATAACCCGCCGAATAAGACCGTTGCGATACTCCATCGTACCATCGTCATCACCGATTGCTCTATTTTACCGAACGGTAAAAAAATCCTGCAACCCATACGGAGGGTGCTCGAGAAAGAAGTGGCTTGGGCATCTTGCCCATACTGCATAGGGAGTGGACGCTCCTGCGATGGGCTTGGTCGGTTCAAGCAGCTCACACCCTGTCATTCCGAGCGGATCGAGGAATCGCAACTGGGGCGCCACCGAGACCCCTCGCCTTCGACTCGGGGTGACAAGGGGACGCTCGTACTACAGTTTCGCTTGTGGGCAGGATGCCCGTGCTACGATTGGGCTGGTGGGTAGGGTGCCCGTGCTACGATTGGGCTGGTGGGCAGGATGCCCGTGCTACGATTGGGCTGGTGGGCAGGATGCCCGTGCTACGATTGGATTTTTCGAACATTCTCACCCTTACGCCAGCAAGGTATACTCCTCTAAGAGGCGGAGCACTCACCTCGAGGGAGACTCGAGTGGAAAACAGGTCAGACGATTTACAAGAGAAATATGAGCAGGCTCTTGTGGAACTGGAAACACTTCGCCAAGAGAATGCTGAGTTGCGAGCGCGTGAGGCTCGAAGCAGAGCCTTAGAGCGCGAGGTCTCGGAACGCGAGAAACGGCTTCAACTTATCCTGAATCAACTCCCCGCTGTAATGTGGACTTGCGATACCGAGTTAAGGTTCACATCGGTTGGTGGCGCAGGGCTTGCGATATTGGGGCTTCCACCCGAACAGATTATTGGGGCAACTGTTCACGAAATCGCAACAGGCTCTCACAACGAACACACGTTGATTTATCATCAGCGCGCCCTACAAGGCGAATCTCAAGAGTTCGAAGCATCTTTTGGTGAGCGTACCTTTCAGGTCTACTTGGAACCCCTGCGCTTTGAGAACGACGAAATTGAGGGCTTCATCGGACTGGGCTTGGACATCACCGACCTTAAGCGTCTGCGCGCTCAAGTAGAACAGAGCCAGCGACTGGAAAGTATCGGGCGAATCGCAGGCGGAATTGCTCACGATTTCAATAACATCCTTGCGGGGATTAATGGGTTTGCAGAACTGGCGCTGATGCACCTGCCCGAAAACCACCCCAGCCGAGACCCACTCAAGCACATTCTGGATTCGGTGGAGCGTTCAGGCGAGTTAGTGAGCCAACTGCTGGCGTTCGCCCGACGCCGATTGATTGCGCCCCAACCGATGAACCTAAACGAACACCTCCAGCGCTGGCTTCCACTACTGCAACGGCTCATCGGCGAAGATATTGAGCTGAAATGTTTTCTGGCGGACGATTTGGGTTTAGTACGCGCCGACCCGACCCAAATCGAGCAGGTACTGCTCAACCTTGCCACCAACGCCCGCCAAGCGATGCCGACAGGGGGAGTGCTGACTATCGAGACCCAAAATGTGGTTTTGGACGAAACCTATGCCCACACTCACTGGCAAGTACAGCCCGGAAACTACATCTTGCTGAGCGTTACCGACACTGGACACGGTATTGCACCTGAACATCTCCCACATCTGTTCGAACCGTTCTACACGACGCGTGAGGGCGGTACAGGGCTGGGTTTGGCAACGGTGCACGGTATTATTAACCAAGCGAAGGGGCATATTTGGGTCTACAGCGAGGTGGGGAAGGGGACCACTTTCAAAATCTACCTACCACGCCTTGAATCGGACCTGAATCAGCCCATGCAGGGAGGTTCACCGATGACCTCGAACGAGACCCAAGCCAAAGGAACCCTGCTGCTTGTGGAGGATAACCCCGATGTTCGGGAAAGCACGACGCAACTCTTGCAAGCGTCGGGCTACACGGTCTACTCTGCCGAAAATCCCGAACAGGCAATCCAGCTGGCGCAAACTCATCGCCCTGACCTGCTGATTACCGATGTGATTTTGCCCCAAATGCGCGGTTCGGAGTTGGCAGAGCAACTTCAGACACTCTATCCCGACCTGAAGGTGCTTTTTATATCGGGCTACACGGAGAACAGTGTGGTGATTCAGGGCGAGGTCAAGCCTGGGGTCGAGTTCCTGCCTAAACCGTTCACCCTCAAGCAGTTGTTGGAGCGAATTCACAAACTTCTGGGCGAGGACGATTGAAGCTACCGTCGCTTGGTGAAAGGGTTCCATTTGCGCTTTTGCATTTTTTTCTGCATCTGCGCTAACTGTTTCATCGCTTTGCGCATCTCCATCAACTGCTTGATGAGTGCGCTGACCTCCTCGACCTTGGTGCCACTGCCCCGTGCGATGCGAACCTTTCGGCTGTAGTCAATTATCTCAGGTTTGCGACGCTCTTTCGGGGTCATCGAGAGGATAATCGCTTCCATCCGCTTCAGGGCGCGCTCGTCCACATTCACCTCTCCTAACTGTTCCTTGAGCTGGTTGTAGCCTGGGATGAGTTTGATGAGTTGTTCAAACGGTCCCATCTTGCGGATTTGGCGCATCTGGTTGAGCATGTCTTCGAAGTCGAACGAGGCTTCACGCATCTTCTTCTCGAGGGCTTTTGCCTCTTCCTCTTCGATGGTCTGTTCCACGCGTTCGATAAGCGAGAGTACATCGCCCATGCCGAGGATTCGGCTGGCGATGCGGTCGGGGTAGAACGGTTCGAGGGCGTCGGGTCGTTCGCCCACGCCCACGAAGCGCACGGGTTTGCCCATCACTGCCTTCAGCGAGAGCGCAGCGCCCCCGCGCGCATCGCCATCCATCTTGGTCAGGATAACCCCAGTGAGTTCGAGACGCTCGTTGAACGCTTGGGCGACATTCACCGCCTCCTGTCCTGTGGTCGCGTCGACCACGAGCAGGATTTCTTGAGGTTGAAGCGTCTCGCGCATGCGCTGGAGTTCGTCCATCAACGCCTCGTCTACTTGGAGTCGTCCTGCCGTGTCCACAATCAGGGTGTCGTAGCCCTGACTGCGTGCAGTTTCCAACGCCTTTCGTGCGGTACTCACGGGGTCGTTTGTGCCCCCCGCGCTGGGCGTGTGGACAGGCACACCGACCTGCTCGCCCAACACCTCCAACTGTTTGATTGCTGCGGGACGCTGGAGGTCGCACGCTACAAGAAGGGGATTGCGCCCTTGTGAACGCACCCAGCGCGCCAGCTTCGCACAGGTGGTGGTTTTCCCCGAGCCTTGCAGACCGCAGAGCATAAACACCGTGGGTGGGCGTGGCGACCAGCGAATCGGCTCCGCCTCACCGCCCAGCAGCTCGATGAGTTCATCGCGCACGATGCGAATCACCTGCTGGTCGGGCGTGAGGCTTTGGAGCACCTCCTCGCCCACTGCCTTCTCGCGCACGCGCGCCACGAACTCTTTGACCACGCGGAAGTTCACATCAGCTTCCAACAGGGCGAGCCGAATCTCACGAAGCACTTCGTCAACGGTCTTCTCGTCAAGACGCCCCTTGCCCCGAATGCGATTGAAGATGCCCTGCAGTTTATCGGTTAGGCTCTCGAACATACTGCCGAAGTATACCTGAGGTGGGGGTTATGTGCGCCGAGTGTAGTCTGCCACCACTTGCTGGAGAATTGCCTCTATCTTGGCGACTTGAGGCTCTACGGTAAACGACTTCAGCACGCGTTGGTGGGCGTTCTGACCTCGTCGGGCACGCTCATCGGGGTTAGTGAGGATTTCGAGGAGCGCAGTTGAGAGGGCAGAGGAGTCTTTCGGAGGCACGAGCCAGCCGTCAATCCCGTCCCGAACCGCTTCGGGGATACCGCCCACTGTGGTAGAGAGTATGGGTAGCCCTGCCCACATCGCCTCCAAAAGGGCGAGCGGGAGCATATCGTTGAGCGTGGGGAGTGCATAGAGGTCGATAGCTTGGAGCAAGTTCGGCACATCGCGACGCTCACCGAGCCACAACACATACGGCTCCAAACTGAGCCGAGCGATTTCGTTTCGCACCCGAACACCATACGATTCAGGATGTGTTACCCCAACTAACGCCACGCGCAGGGAAGGGTGCTGAGCGACCACTGGGGGGAGGGCACGAATCAAGTAAAGCACTCCCTTGCGAGGGATGATGTTGCCTATCACACCGACCACAAAATTTTCAGGGGTTAGTCCTAACTCCGCGCGCACTTGCTGACGCACGCCCTTGTCGGGTACAGCGAGCCGCTCGGGGTCTATGAACCCATGTGCTGTGCTAATGCGCTTGGGCGACACAAAGTTGTGGGTGATATGATAGCGTCGCGTCTGCTCGGAGACTGCGATGATATGCTGAGCCAACCACCAGTGGGGGTGGACGGTGTGGGCGTGCGCTCTCAGCACCACGGGCACACGCGCCAGCCGCCCGACCACGACGGAGAAATTGTTGGCGCCCGTCATATGTGCCAAGATGACCTCGATGCCTGCTTGCTTGCAGAAACGCACCGCATCGATATAGTCTTTGAAGGGGAAGCGTTTCATGCGCGATTCGAGCGTGGGAATACCCAACCGCTTTGCCTGCTCGACTGTCCATCCGTAGGGCTTGACCATCAGCGTGAGCGCGTTGCCTCGGCGGAGTAGCTCCTTCGCAATCTGCAGGGTATGGACTGTTGCGCCACACGCCGTTGTGCCCGATAGCACCTCTAAGACCCGCACACTCTTAGTGTACCTTGTGGAGAATGTTAGGGGGTCTCGTCTATGTTGAGCGTCTGCCTAACAGCCTCCAGAAATGCTTCTATGTCCGTAGTCTGATGGCGCGCATATTCCAAGACGCGTTCGTCGTCCACATCCCAATATCGGTGGATGAGGAGGTTTCTGAAGCGCATCATTTTGACGAGGCTTTCGGCGAGGTTGTTCGGTAAAATACCCGCCTCACCTAATATCTCAAAACACTCTGGGTAGCTTGTAGGGGCACGAGATGCCAAGCGCACTGAGAGATGATTGCAAAGGTCTGCTGCATCTGGTAACATTTGAATAAATGCGAGTTTGACAGTGGCGATGTTACGCATGTCGCTCCAAAACTCATCGTCGGGCAGGCTGGCATATTTTCGTACTATCTCCAGTTGTTGGCGGATAGTTGTTGGCGGATAGCCAGCATCTTAGTACTCACAACATCAGGGTTCGCACGCATTGTTATGACACCTCTCTCAAAATGAGACGCCCCATCGGCTCAAAATCGTAATACTGTCGGCGAATGCGCTCGGTGTGGTCAAGACGAAGTCCATCATCACGGCTGACAAGAACCTTGCCCGCCGTTGCGTGGAACTGGAACGCTACAGGCGCACCATTCAGAATTCGCACATCGACAGGGAAGCGAACGAGCTTACTCAACTGATTACCAAGAGTTAGTATATAGTCCAGTGAATCGATCTCATCGAGATAGTCCTCTGACAAGTAGATTGCCACATCGATATCTCGGAACGGTAGCCCCAGCACAGATGAGCCATGTGCATAGGCAAAGAGTATCTCTTCACGGTTAGAAAGATACCCCGCTATCTGGTCGAGTAGTAGCTCGCGCTCTGACTCAGAAAGTTCATAGTGGCAAATTTCCGTCATAGGCATCGGTAGAGAGTATACCTCATCTAACTGCGCTCTTGAACCCACTGATCGGGCATTGCGATCAGGTCGGGGGCGTTCCAGCGGTCGATTCGGCGCCAGAGCCACTCGGTACACTCGCGAATCCCCAGCCGAGCAACGAGTCGCTTCGTCTCCTGCACTGTATCGGCAGGCACGATTATAGCGTGGGGAGTACCTGCCAGCACGATAGCGAGGTTCTCTACACTCACCTGCTTGAGCAGGCTTGCTTTGCGCAGACCCCAATCGGTCGCGGAACCGCTCCAGAACAGGCTCCGTTCGGCAGTGCGCGCTGTGAACCGATTCGGCAACTCCAGCGCCAGCCAAGTCAACGGCAATTCGTCCAAATCGCGGAGGTGGTGCGAGACGCGCGTATGCAAGCAGAGGGTAATCTTGCCGATAGGGCGATGCTCCTTGCGCAAGATTTCCCGCTCGTCCAGCATCGCATTCCACCACAGTTGCCAATCGTGCTTGAAGTCTATCAAGACGGTGAGGTTCATCTCAGCACCCCACCGCCAGAGCAAGTTCATTGACTCGGTTTGGAACGCCCAAGCAGGGTTCAACCGCCACCAGAGCGGTTTGCCTCCCAGCCGATGTGCTAAGTCGGGCACTTTGCGTGGCGGTTGGGTGGTGCTGACCATCACGAAGTCCGCGCCCATCTGCACTGCCGATTCGACGGCACTCCATTTTGAGACGATAGCCCCGACCTCCAGCTTGTGCCCATCCCAAGTCTGAATAGGCAAATGGACGCCCTCTAAGTGGTATCGGGTGTGGGTGGCAGTGCGCAGGAGTTGGCTTTGGTAGCGTGCCAACAATTCGGCGTTGGGCTGGATGTAGGCTTGCCCAGCGTTTGCGTCCAGAATCACGATTGGGTCGGCAGGAAGCACACGGGGCAGGTTCGGAACCCACAGCACGGGCACGGTCGGTAGAGGCGGTTCGGGTTCCTCTGCCACAATCCAGCCCACCACCCTCACGAATGGCGCCAGCACGGGGGGCACATCGCTTAACGAGCGCACAATCGCCACCACCTCTAACGGCTCGGTGGGCATTTTGTAGTCCAGCGCGAGCCACTCCTCCTCGTCTTGAGCGAACAGGCGCGGGTCAATCCAAGGTGGTGTGCCGGGCGTGGGCAAATAGAGGGGCGCGCCGACGCCCATCGTGATGCCCGGCGTCATCGGGATACCTGTCAGAACCCAGCGTGCAGGTGGCTCGGACTCACTTCTCACGGTGTGGCTCAACCCGCTCTACAAGGCGGAGCGCCCACTGAATCCCGCCCAACAGGTGCTGTTGATACTCTTGGCTCTGCCACACATCGAGTCGGTGTCCCAGTGCAGTGTAGAACATGCGCCCTCTGCCGTAGTCTCGGCACCAGGCAAGGAGATAGTCGCCCTCCTTGTTGGCGTTAGGCGTGCCGTCGTCGGGGTGGCGGTTCAGTGAAAGGAGCACCGTCACATTCGGGCGGTTGTTCTCCTTGAAGAGATAGATTTCGTCGAACACTGTCCACTCTGGGGCGAGGTGGGCAACAGCGGGGTGGTCGGGCTTTTCGACTTTGGCGTTGACCTTCGTTTGCTGACCGTGATACGCGAACTGTCCCTGAACCATCTCCAGATATTCGGGGCGGTTGTGGTAGGTGTCGGCGGCGGCGTGAATACCGATGAACGCCTTGCCCTCTTTTATCCAATCGAGAAACGGCTGAAGGTCGGGGATACCGATATCGCCCGTGGTGTTCAGGAAGACCACCCCGTCGTAGTTGCCCTCTCTCAGGAATTCGGGGGTGAGCATCTTCTTGACTTCGTCGGCGTTTCGGCAGTAGTCCACTGTGAAGACCCCACTTCGTTCCCCGATGTCTGCCAAGATTTTTTCGCCCAGTTCGATCGAGTCGCTATGTCGGAATCCAGCGGTATGTGTGACGACCAACAGTCGTTTGCGTGTGTTTTCCATCGTACCTTTCTCCTGTGCGATTGCGAATAAGGTTAGGCTCAGCCCAACTGCGACGATAATCAGTTTCATCTCCTCTCTCCTGCCTGCAAGAAGGGGCGGGATTTGTCCCGCCCCAGTTTTTCACATTCCGCCGCCGAAGTACTGCTCGAACCACTTGCGCCCCATCTCCATCATTTCACGCTGTTGATCGGGCGAGAGAGTCTGCCAATACTCGAACGACATGCGCATGCCCTCGAAAATCATCATGTTGCGCAGTTCGGGGTCGGCGTTCATCCACGCATAGAAGCCGGACTGCAGGGCTTGGCGTCGCTCTTCGGGCGACATTTTGGCGAGCAGTTCCATCATTTGCTGTTGTGCCTGAGCGAATCGCTCCATAGGGGTTCCCTTCAGTGCTTCTGAAGTCGGAGCGCGTGGGGTGAGCACGACATAAATCGGCTTCGAATCGAAGGGCGGTTGCATCTGCTCGAGGCTCTGCTCGAATCCAGCGGGCACAGGGAAGTTCGCCACGAACGAGTTCAGCGTGTTCGTGCGCGGGTTGACCACCATCACCCCGCCCAACTCGATACCCAGCAGGGCACGAGTCGAGTTGATGATTTGTTCATCGCTTGGCTGTGCGCCCAGCACCTTGTTGACATGCACCTTGCGCCAGACTACCTCACGGGTCTGCGCGACAATCTGGTCTAACCCCGCTTCCAAGTTGTCGGCTTCCACTGGTTGCACCCGCATATTCAGGAGCGGGTCGACAATCACTTTCGTCTTGAATTTATCGGCGAGTCGTTGAACCGCCTCGGCGATGGGGATACGCCCGTCGTCTTGTTGTGCCCCACGTGGGGTTCGCGCGCCTGTCTGCGCGCTGGTCAACGCCACCATCACTACCAACCCACCAACAGCGATGTTTCTCCAGAGTTTTTCCATTTGCCACCTCCGCAATCGGCAGGAATCGGTCCCCGCCTTGCGAATAGATTGTACCACACATCTGGCTCGGATTTGACATCGCCAGCGGATGTGCTATAATATGAATCTGCAGGGACACAGATGGGTAGGAGTGATAAGCCATGGCTATGACACGCAAGTCGCTGGGTCAGTACCTTGTGGAGAAGGGGCTGATTACCCAGGAGCAACTGAACGACGCATTACGAATCCAACAATCTACTGGACGCCCTCTCGAACAGATTTTGGTGGATCAGACCTTAGTCAGCGAGCGTGACGCGTATGAAGCGAAAGCCTACGAGTTGGGGATGCCGTTCGTTGACTTGGACAAGTTTCAGCCCGAACCGTCCGCCACGAACATCCTCAAAGAACATATCGCCAAACGGCACAATGTGATTCCCGTTCGCAAGGACGGCAACACGCTTTTCTTGGCGATGGCAGACCCGAACAATGTGATGGCGGTGGACGATGTGCGTATCAACACGCGCTGTGTGGTGCGCCCCGTGCTCGCTGCGCCCGGTGCGATCGAAGATGCGATTCGCAAGGCGTACGGTGGTTCGGCACTGGCAGCTGCTGAGGCAGGCAATGGCGCAGATATGAACGCCGCCGCGCCTGCACGCCCTCAAGACCTGCGCTCCAGCGTAATGACCGAAGTCGCTGCCTATAGCGCACGGGGCGATGTGGAGGACGACGAAAAAGCGGTCATCCGCGAGGCAGAAGAGGGTCCAATCGTCCGTGTGGCGAACACGATTATCCAGCAAGCGATTAACGAGCGCGCCAGCGATATCCATGTGGAGCCTCAGGTGCGCAACCTGCGCATCCGCTACCGAATCGACGGGGTTCTGCACGAAGCGCTCTCCCTGCCCAAGTATGTTCAGGCGCCGCTCATCTCTCGCTACAAGATTATGGCGGAGATGAACATCGCCGAAAAGCGTCTCCCGCAAGATGGGCGCATCCCGATTCGCTATCAAAATAAAGACTACGACCTGCGCGTGTCGTCCATTCCCACGCCCGTCGGCGAGAAGATTGTTATGCGTATTTTGGATAAGACGAGCGTTCTGTTGGGTCTCAACAAGCTCGGCTTCACTCCCGAAACCCAAGCGCGATTGGAAGAGTTGGTCATCCAGCCCCAAGGCATGGTGCTCTCCACAGGTCCGACAGGTTCGGGTAAAACAACCACCCAATATTCGGTACTTCACAAACTCAACTCCGTCGAAAAGAACATCCTGACGATTGAGGACCCGATTGAGTACCAGTTGCCGGGTATCAGCCAGGTGCAGGTGAACCGCAAGGCAGGTCTGACCTTTGCCAGCGCGCTCCGCGCCTTCCTGCGCCAAGACCCGGACATCATCATGGTCGGAGAGATGCGCGACTTGGAGACGGCAGAAATCGCAATCGAAGCGGCCCTGACAGGACACTTGGTGCTGTCGACGCTCCACACAAACGACGCGCCCTCAGCGGTCATTCGTATGGTCGATATGGGGGTGGAGCCGTACCTGATTTCGGCGACCGTGACAGGCGTGATGGCACAGCGCTTAGCACGACGCGTCTGCCAGCAGTGCAAAGAACCGCGCGAAATCCCTGCATCCGACCTGCGCGCTTTCGGCTTCCAAGTGGAGAACCCCGACCAGGTCATCACCATCTGGGAAGGAGTCGGGTGTGAAGCTTGTCGCGGACGCGGGTATGCTGGGCGTGTTGGGATCTACGAGCTGATGGTGGTCAACGCTGAGATTGCGGAACTGATTGTGCGACGCGCTCCGCTCTCCGATATCAAAGAGGCGGCGAAAGCGAACGGTATGAAAGAGTTGCGCGAAGACGGACTGATTAAGGTGTTGGAGGGTCTCACCACCCCCGACGAGGTCCGACGCGTGGTCTTCACCGCAGGATTCTATTGATAACTCACAGGAGGTCTCACCAACGATGAGCATGAATATGCCAGGTCAGCCAGGAATGCCCCAAAACGGGGGGCACATAGGAGCGGGAGTTGCCCAACCCGCCCAGCCAACAGGACAGCCGACAGTCGGGCAGCCGCGCAGTCTCGAGGAAGCCCATATCGACGAGCTGCTCTACATCGTCACCGAGAAGGGTGCATCCGACCTTCACCTGAGTGCGGGTGTTGAACCCGTCATTCGATTAGATGGTCAGCTGATGCGTCTGAACTACGAAAAGGCGACCCCAACGATTACACAACGCCTGATTTATGATATTCTCACTGACGAACAAATCCAAAAGTTTGAAACCAATCTGGAGCTCGACTTCTCCTACAGTCTCCATAAAGTGGCGCGCTTCCGCGTGAATGTGTACCGCGATAAGGGTGCGGTGGCGGCAGCGTTCCGACTCATCCCTGCCCGAGTGCCGACCATTCGCGAGTTGAACCTCCCACCCATCTTGGAGGAGCTGACCCGACGCCCGCGCGGACTCATCTTGGTGACGGGTCCTACGGGTTCAGGAAAGTCGACCTCGCTTGCGGCGATGATTAACCAAATCAACAGCGAGCGCAGTTGCCACATCATCACGGTTGAAGACCCCATCGAGTACCTGCACCAACATAAGTTCAGTATCATCAACCAGCGCGAGTTGGGGCAAGACACGAAGTCGTTCGCTGCAGCGCTCCGCTCCGCACTCCGTGAAGACCCCGATGTGATTCTGGTAGGTGAGATGCGTGACCTGGAGACGATTCAGCTCGCAATCACCGCCGCCGAGACGGGGCACTTGGTGTTCGCAACGCTTCACACAAACAACGCTGCGGAATCGATCGACCGTATCGTGGACGTGTTCCCACCAGGACAGCAGGAACAGATTCGAATCCAGCTGGCGAACAACCTGCAGGCAATCATCAGCCAGCAGTTGCTTCCGCGCGCTGGACAGCCCGGTCGTGTGCCCGCCATCGAGGTGATGATTGCCACACCGGCTATTCGCAACCTCATTCGTGAGAACAAGACCCACCAAATCCATACGATGATTCAGACCAGTGGGCAGATGGGCATGCAGACGATGGATCAGTCTCTGCGCGACCTCTATGTGAAAGGCTGGGTTACCTATGAAGAAGCGATGTCGCGCGCGATCAACCCTGACGAGCTGCGCAAGATGATTGCGCCCACTGGCACTGTGCCCGGCGCGCAACCTGTTGCGCCCGGACGCGGTCGATAAGACTTAGGAGGCTGAGAGCATGCCTTATTTCAACTACACTATCCGTGATGCGAACGGACAGACCCGAACGGGGAAAGTTGAGGCGGAAAACGCCGAAGTGTTGAAGAAGCGTCTGGAGCAGGAAGGGCTTCAGGTGCTCGAAATCAGCCAAGACAAGAAGGCGCCCCGTGTGCCTGCAGGGGGCTATGGACGCGTGAAGCTGAGCGACCTCGCTATCTTCTCGCGCCAGTTCTCCACGATGCTGGACGCAGGGGTGTCGCTCATTCGCTGTCTCGATGTGCTCCAACAGCAGACGAACAACGCACGCCTGCGCAAAATCCTGAACGATCTCTCGGCGCGTGTCGAGTCGGGTGAGAGCCTCTCGCGCTCGATGCAACGCCACCCGAAAGCGTTCAGCCCACTGATTATCGGTCTGATTCGCGCAGGTGAGGTCGGAGGCGTGCTGGAAGAGTCGCTCCAGCGCATCGCCCACTTCTTGGAGAAAGATGTGGAGCTGAGGCGCAAAATCCGCTCCGCACTGACCTACCCTGTTATCGTGCTGTTGGCGGCGATTGGTATCGTGATTTTCCTGGTTTCGTGGCTGGTGCCCCAATTCGCCGACTTGTTCAAAGAGTTGGGCATCAAAGAGATGCCTGCCCCCACTCAGTTCCTGATAGACCTGAGCGCACTGTTCACCCAGCGGTGGTATGTGGTGGTGATTGCGGTGATTGCGGTCATCATCGCCTACAAGCTGTTCGTGAGCACTCGCGTCGGTAGGCGCGTCGCCGACCGTGTCAAACTGCGCGTGCCCGTGTTCGGACCGCTCCACCACAAGATTGTAATGGCGCGCTTCAGCCGAACGATGGGCACTCTGCTCGCTTCGGGCGTGCCGATCCTGCAGGCGATGGAGACGGTCGCAGGCGTGGTGGGCAACTCGGTCGTCTCGGACGCGATTATGGAATCGCGCTCGCGCATCCGTGAGGGTGAGAAGATTGCCGACCCGCTCCAGCGGAGCCGTATGTTCCCGCCGATGGTCGTGCACATGGTCAGTGTCGGTGAGGAATCGGGTTCGCTCGACCACATGCTCAACAAAATCGCTGAGTTCTACGAGAACGAGGTCGAAGCCACGATTGCCAGCCTGACCGCTGCGATTGAGCCGGTTATGATTGTGCTCTTGGGCTTCATCGTCGGCTTCATCGTTATCTCGATGTTTCTGCCGATGATCGAGGTCATCTCGAATCTGAGCCAGAACCAAGGCTAATCGGGGGAATGTTTCCCGCTTGGAGCCTGGTGTTCGGAGTTGCCTTCGGGGCAGCGGTAGGCAGTTTTCTGAATGTGCTTATCTACCGCCTGCCCCGAAGGCTTTCGATTGCCTTTCCCCCTTCACACTGCCCTGCCTGCCAACACCGACTGGGAATTGCCGACTTGGTGCCGATTCTGAGTTATCTGTTTCAGGGCGGGCGGTGTCGGTATTGCAGGGCGCGTATCTGCCCGCGTTATCTTTGGGTGGAGGTGGCAAACGCCAGCCTTTGGGCGTATCTTTGGTGGCAGTGGCTGGTGGTGGGCGAAATGCCCTTGCGATTCGTGTTCTATGCACTAGCTGGTTCGATCCTAATCGCAATCTTCGTGATTGACCTGCTCCACTACATCATTCCCGACGAGTTGAATGTGGCGTTGCTGGGCGTTGGTCTTCTGCACGCTGTTTTGCTCACGGGTCAGCCTACCGATTGGGACTGGGCGAGTTCGGGCGTGTTGAACCTGCGTAATGCGGTTTTGTCCGCGTTTTTGGGCACGCTCCTGTTCTGCGTGATTGCCATCGTGGGGCGCCTTGTGTTCAAGCGGGATGCGATGGGACACGGCGACATCAAACTCGTGCGGGCAATGGGCGCGCTCCTGCTCCTGCCCGGAATGCTGGTCGCCTTCGCCCTCTCGATTATCACAGGGGCGGTGTTGGGAGGCTTGTGGACATATCTGCGTCGGCGTGCCGAAATCCATCCCGCAAGTGAACAGGATGAATCCGAAAGCCTGCCACCGCCCGAACCGCTCTCCAGCCTGCTCCTGATGAGCGGGATTTACCTGCTTTGGGTGGATGCGCTGATAACGCTCATGCCTGCCAAACTGCAGAACCGTATCTACGCCAGCATCGGTCAGCCAGAAGAGGAGACGCTCGAAGACGATTTTGAGGAACTGCCGGGTATGCTCCCCTATGGTCCCTTTCTGGTGGTGGGCACTTTGGCGGTGATGCTCTTTGGGGAACCGCTCTCGAATGCAGTGCGTGCTTATTTAGACTGGTCGGGGTTCTGAGATGAAGCTCAATCCGCGCCAGCAGGCGTTGTATAATCGGGTGCTTGCGCTCTATCGTGAGGCAGGGGCGCAGGTTCCCTCCCTCCGCTCGGCGTCGCGTGTGATTGGCGCCCCGCCCGATGCGATTCAGGCGATGTTGGAAATCGGTGTCCAGCTCGGCGAGGTCGTGAACTTGGGTGAGGGGTTGTACTATCCTATCGAAACTCTCCGACAGATTGCCGAGCAGTTGAAAGCACTGCCCGAGCCGATTCGGGTCGGCGATGTGCGCGACCTGACCCAAAGTTCGCGCCGGTATGCCTATGCGATTCTGCAGTGGTATCGCGCGCAATCTGGGGTATCCTAAGGGGCGATGGAAACCTTCGTCGTGGCGTTGACGGTCTTCGTGTTGGCAATCTTTGTGGGCTTCGAGGTGATTACCAAAGTGCCCCCAACGCTCCACACGCCCCTCATGTCGGGTTCGAACGCCATTTCGGGCATCACGATTATCGGGGCGATTTTGTCGGCAGGCACTCAGCACACCACGCTCACGGCGGTGTTAGGCACGCTGGCGGTCATCTTCGCCACGATTAATGTGGTGGGCGGGTTCGCCGTGACCAACCGAATGCTTCAGATGTTCAAGCCCGCCCAGCGCGAAGTCGCACGGCGTCAAGAGAAATAGCCGAGCCTCTTTGCAAGAATCCCCTCTCCACGAAGGAGAGGGGAGTTTGATAGAGCTAGGCGATTGCCTACCGTTCTATACAGTCTTGCGTCGGCAGGCTCTGAGCACTGCCAGCCCCGACGCCAGCAGGAGCAGACTGCTCGGTTCAGGCACGGGGGTAATCGCAAACAACCCGCCCACTTCGGTGAATGAGCCATCTACAATCAGGATGCCTGTGCCTGAAAACGGCTCGAAACCCTCCCCATAGAAAGCGAGGCTGGTCGGGAAGGGAAACGCTCCGCTGAACTCACCGAAGGGTGATGCACTTTCTCCTCTCAGCAGGGTTAGGGTGCGCTGTGTGCTGGCAATCAGGTCGCCCTCCGCGTCGAACACGAAGGTCGCCAATCCTGCGCCGTTGCCCCCTGCCAGTGAGAGAGTATCGAGCAGGTTCGCCCCCACGATCGCCCCAGAGCCGTCGTACACAGGTTGGAAGCGGAACACCTGACCCGGGTTGCCCACAAAGTTGGGGTCGTTCGTATCGCCTGCATAGAGAATGCCGTCTCGGAACGCCAGCCCACCTGCGAATCCTGTGCCGTAGCCGTCTATTAGTACCGAGACCGTGCCGTTTTGAATAGCATAGAGACGGTTGCTGTTGGGTCCGTCGGCGCCAATCGCCAGCAGTTGCGAACCGACCAGAGCGATGTCCGCCACATTCGGCAGGCTTCCTTGTGGAGCAAGGAAGTTCACTTCGCCTGTGCGCAGATTCCAGCTCAACACGGTGTCCATGTCGCCGTTCTCGGAGAACAGGAGTGTCTCCTCGTCTTGCCAGACCATTCCGCCGAAGAACTGCCAATCGCCACCGCTGATATAGGCGACCATACGGCGACCTTGAGGGGCGATACGGTCATACACGGTGATGGTTGCGCCCCCGCCAAACTGGTTGGTGGCGACGGCGAGCTTGCCCGAAGGACTCACGGCAACGACACCTCCGCCAAGTTCCAGTGAGAAGGCACGAAAGCCTGTTGGGGGCGTGTAGCCCGAAAGTTGCGCCAGAGCCATCGAAATCGTGGTGCTGAGCGCACCGAGAGCCAAAAGTGTCCTGTTGTATCGCATACCTGACCTCCTTTCTGGGCGCGAATTGAAAATCGCGCCCGACCGTTGTCAGGCGCGTTCAGAGACCGAGCGAAAAGCCCACGCTCAATCCCGACCGCACCCTGTGCTCGCAGGGCGTTCCCGAAGGAACGCGGTCTTCGCCGTGGCTGGGCATTCGGGCTTGTCCCTTCTAAGAGGGCTTACCGTTGCGGCACAGCGCCGGACTTTCACCGGACTTTCCCCACTGTTTCAGCCCCAGCACGACCTGGGGCGCACACGGCGTGCGTGCAGAGTGAGTATACCTGATAGAAAAAGGGGATTGAATCCCTCTTGCACAGAGATTTTTCAAGTGGGCAGACACGGGGGTCTGCCCCTACAGGCAAGGCGGTTTTGTAGGGGCGCATCCCCGTGTGCGCCCTTCTCCCTCAAAGAGAGTCGTGCAGTAAGCACAGCGTGAGAGAGGGGTCAGCGTGAGGGCTAAACCTTCCCGAACCGCTTCATCGCTTCGAAGCAGAGCCGAATTGTTTCAAGGGGCGTATGGGCGTAGGTCTCTTGCTCCACGATGTACCACTCGGTTCCGCCCACAGTTTCGCAGGCGGTGAAGAACTCCTGCCAGTGGACTTCGCCCTCGCCAATCACGGCACTGTTGTTCGTACTGGAGAACTCCTTGCAGTGGACGGTAATGGCGCGTGCGGGATATTTATGCACGAACGGCTCGGCGTGCGCGCCCCCGTGCAGAGCGTTGCCCGTGTCGATCTGCATAATCACTTCGGGTTTCGTATTGCTGAAGAACACATCCCACGGCAGTTCGCCAGTGGAGGGGTCAGGCTGAAACTCGATCCAGTGGTTGTGATAGCCTGTGCGGAAGCCGTGCGGTGCAATCTTCTCGGCAATCTCGTTGAACAGGTCCGCCGTTTTGCGCCAGTGGTCGAGCGAAGCGGTGTACTCGGCAGGCAGACCGGGCACAATCAGATACTTGCAACCGAGTGTGTGGTGAAACTCCAAAGTCGGCTCTAAGTTCTCGCCTAAGAGTTTATCGATGCCGATGTGTGTCCCACAGCAGACTAAGCCGTTGTCATCGAGCATCTTACGCAGCTCTTCCGCGCTGAAGTCGTAGTAGCCCGCGAACTCCACGCCAGCGTAGCCGATTTTGGCAACTTCTGCGAGTGTTGCGGGCAGGTCGCGCTTACAATCTTCTCGTACCGAATAGAGTTGAACTCCTACTTTGACTGCCATCGTTCTATTTGCCTCCGACTTCCCCGATTCGGGCTGAGTGGGGCGACTCCTGCACGCAAGTAGCGAATCTGCCGTCAAATCGTCTATACTACTGGAGGAGCGAGCGATGACCAAGTACTGGATACTGGCTGGCGTTGTCTGTTGGGTGTTGTGCGGATGTGGTACAGGCGGTGTGGGCACGCCTGCGACCCAAACCCTGCCCACCAAACAGGAGAAACCCGTGAAAGTGGAACCTCAAGTGGTCGATGCGAATCTGCGCTTTGGGCTACGATTGCTGAACGAACTGGATGAAGTGCGCGAGACACCGAACCTGTTCTTCTCGCCCCTCTCGGCAGGCATCGCGCTGAGTATGGCGCTGAACGGGGCAGGGGGCGAAACCTATACTGAGATTGCCCAAACGCTGGGCTATACGAGCCTGAATTTGGGGACTATCAACACCGAGAACGAAGCGCTCATCCGTCTCCTGCGCTCACCCGACCCAGAAGCGACGGTCGATTTGGCAAACGGGATTTGGGTGCAGAACGGTTTCACCTTGCGTTCGGAGTTCACGCGCGCCTTGCAAAGCCACTACAACGCCGTTGCCCAAACGATGGACTTCGTGAATAATCCAGAGGGCACAGCAAGCCAAATCAACGGCTGGGTGAAGGAGCAGACACGCGGGCTGATTGACCAACTGTTCCAAGCGGGCGACTTCGACGAGCGCACCCGTGCCGTGCTGGTGAACACGCTCTACTTCAAGGGCAAGTGGCAGAGTCCCTTCAGCAAAGACGCCACCCAAGAGGAAGAGTTCACGCTGGAGGATGGCGACACGAAGTCGGTGCCGATGATGAGGCAGTTCGGCAAGTTCCCCTATCTGAAAGGGCAAGGCTTTCAGGCGGTGGGTCTGCCCTATGGCAAGGGCGACCTGATGTTCTATCTGTTCGTGCCCGATACGGTTCAGGGGCTGACCGACCTCCGTAAACGACTCACGCCTGACAACTGGAAGCGGTGGATGCAGGGTTTCCAGATGACCGATGGCGATGTGGCAATGCCCCGCTTCAAAATTGACACGAAGTTCCTACTGAACAAGCCACTGGCTAAGATGGGGATGTCGAGCGCATTTGACGAGAGCCGTGCCAACTTCGAGCGGATGGCGCATTCCCCAACAGAGCGACTGTTCATTCAGCAGGTCGTTCAGCGAGCGGTCGTTCAGGTCGACGAAGAGGGGACTGAAGCGGCGGCTGCGACGGGTATCCAGATGGGCATTACCTCGGCACCTGTGAATACCTTCTCGGTGCGTGCGGACCGTCCGTTCCTGTTTGCGATTGTTCATCAGCCGAGTGGGGCGGTGCTGTTTATGGGGATTGTGCGGGAGCCATAGACAAGAGAGGGGAACCTTGCACGATTGAAGCAAATGGCACGGGCATTAACGCCCGTGCCATGCTTAGATTGGTTATGGGCAGGAGGCCCAAGCCACTTTGTGCAAAATGGGCAGGATGCCCAAGCCACGCGCTCAAACCAGCACATCTTCCCAGAGAGCGTCTAAGGGCGGGTCGGGGCTTTCATCGGCGAAGCGAACTGCCTCCTCCACAATCTGGCGCACCTCTTGATCGATAGCGTCCAAATCCTCTTGGCTGGCGAGCTTGTTCGTCAGCAGGTAGTTCGCCAAGTTGGGGATGGGGTCGCGCTTGCGCCACTCTTCAATTTCGGCGCGTGTGCGGTAGGAGCCGGGGTCGGTGATGTCCGCTGCGCCGTGCCCCACGAAGCGATAGGTAATCGCCTCCACAAAGTAGGGGCGCTTGGTCTCGCGTACATGGTCGATGATGCGTCGGGCGTGTTGACGCACCTCCAGCACATCCATCGCATCGATGGTCTCGCTGGGGAAGCTGTAGACCGAAGCGCGCTTGGCGAGGTTCGGCTCTGCCGAGTGGAGCTCGACAGGCGTGCCCATCGCATATTTGTTGTTCTCCACGATGTAGATAATCGGCAAGTCCCACAGCCCTGCCATATTGAGCGACTCGTGGAGTAGCCCTGCGTTCATCGCGCCGTCCCCGAAGAAACAGAGCACGATACGGTCGCTGTTCTCGTACTTTGCAGCGAAGGCGACCCCCGTGGCGATGCCGATCACATCGCCCACGATGGCGTATCCGCCAAGGAAGTTCTTCTCCTTGTCGTACAGGTGCATCGAACCGCCCTTGCCTCGGCACAGTCCCGTGACCTTGCCGTAGAGTTCAGCCATCACCGCTTTGGGGTCGCTTCCGAGTGCCAGCACATAGCCGTGGTCGCGGTAGTGCCCCAGCACGCGGTCGTCGGAGTTCAGCTGCGAGATGAAGCCGACAGCAAGCGCCTCCTCGCCGATATAAAGGTGCAGATACCCGCCGATTTTGTCTTGGCGGTAGGCTTTATCGCAGTGCTCCTCGAATCGGCGTATCAGGAGCATTTGACGATAGAGTTCCAGCAGTTCCTCGCGCTCTTTATCTGAGACACGGACAGGTTTTTTCGTTCGTGTAGCCACAGAAACCTCCTTAGTGTGCGAATTCTGCCCGCGACGCTGCGGCACGGGGGTATTGTACCCCATCAGGTAGAATGGAATCGCCTTACAGATGAACCCGAACGAACGGAAGAAGGCAGAGCGTGTCTATCGGGCGTGGAGTGTGTTTATGTACACGCTGACTTGGTTTGTGCTGTTCCCCCTGATGATTGCTTTAGTAAGCCTTGTTGACACCGTCCAGAGCTGTAGGTCTGGGATAGAGTTTTTCGCTTCGTGATCAGTCTTTTTCTATTATACCATTATCTTCAGTCCCTTAATCATCTTGCCTGTGCTCGTGGGGGCTGTGCTTCAGACGCAGTTCCTGAAGAAATGCTCGCAAGGTGACGACAGGACGCTTGTGACACGAGCGTAGCACAGATTTTTGTGTCTGACGGAGGCAGGAATGCCCGTGCTACGAATCGATTTTTCGAACACCCTCCCCTTGACTTGATTTGATTTGACAAGCTTGTAAGTGGTATAATCCGATAGCAACCTGACAGCGAATTCTGCCTACGACACTGTTAGCTAGTCTTTGCTAGGGAGGATTCCAACAGGAATATGCAGAGTAGAAAGGAGTATCTCGATTTTTTGAAGCAGTGGGCTATTCGGAAGGGATTGTCTTCAGATGATGCTGAGGACGTCCTCCAAGATGCTCGTATAAAGTACTTTTTGAGGCGTGGTGTCGATTACTTGGATGATGATGACCCTCAAGCATATCTACTTTGGTTGATGGTAAAAGATTTTGTTGTCCAACTGCATCGTGAGATATCAAAATATTGTAAAGTCAACATTGAACTCGTAGATGATATGACTGTTTATATAGATATCAGCGATATTGAAGAGCATTTGCTTGGACAGGCAATTATGGAACGTTTGAGGGAGCCTTGGCGGTCTGTAGCACTTTGGCGAATAGAGGAAGGAATGACCTGGGATGAGATAGCAAAGATATTGGGAAAATCAGTTGGGGGCGTCTCTGTGCAGTTCAGGCGTGCCTTAGAAAAAGCCTGTGAGGAGATTGGATTAGAGTGTCGAAAAACTCGTTCTTCTCGCGGTATTAATAGCGGAGATGCTAACAGGGCAAATCTCCACAGGAGGTATTCAAATGAACCGATTGAGCAGACCGAAGTTGATAAAGTTGGCAAGTCTTCTGCTGATGGCGAACACGGTAGCGGTACCAAGTGCTCTAATATCCCTCACCGAAGGAGCTATGGCACCAGAAGGGGGGGGAGCAAGTATAAGAGCATGTTGATTGTGCCAGATCTAAGCGGGATGGGATGCGGGTGCTCACCTGCTACTGACCTGAGATCAAATGAACTCGACTCAGCGTCACGAATAACATGGTTCGGAGATGGAGGCTTTCCCTCAGAGGGACCTCCAGTCTTGCCAGTCATTCCCGTACTACCTGGAAGGGGATGTAGCGATTGTGGAGCGCCAGTCGCTACTGTTGATGCTAACGAATATTGCAAAAACCCACCGAATGCCGACTGTAACGGTATTTGGCCGTGGAACAACGATTACATTTACATATGGCGCATCGAGGTGTATCACTGTCCCGATGGCAGCTTCTATAAATGTACTGGGCCAATCCGAACAGACAGATGCTGCCGTACGAACAATACTTCGGACGAGCCTTGTATTCCGCCTCCCCATGATCCCACGGTACCAACTAGACCATTGAGACCTTGTGCAGAAAGAGCTGTTCCTACATTCCCCTAGATAGAGTTGAGAGGATATGTCAAAATGCGTAGGATAAGAAGAGCAGCTAGTGGGTATGGGATGGGTCTTACGATACTAGAGATGCTGGTAGTCCTCCTTATAATTACCCTGCTGGCTGCTCTTCTCACGCCTATCATAATCAATGCACGAATCTATGCACAATCTAATGTCTGCGCCTCAAATCTCCGCCAGCTCCATGCAAGCTTAGCGATGTACCTCAGTGACTTCTATGGTTCTTTCACTGATAGTCAGAGTTGGCCTAAAAGCGCTGAACTCCTAAGCCCGTATGTCCGTGATAACCGAGTCTTCATTTGTCCAATCGACAAGGCTTCAGGCATTTGGGGAAACTACCCCGATGGCATACGAACTAGCTACTATTTCCCATCAAAACAAATGGTACGCGATTTACTATCAGTGGACGCGAACCCGGGCGCGTTTGCATGTATGCTCCATGGAAAATGTCGGTTTGGGCAACTGCAGTCTAACGAGCCTATTAAGCCTCTCTGCTACGGACGAGTCCAAAGAGTGTGTATAGATGGCTCCATTCAGCGTAGTCGAATACCACTCGATTGCCTTTATAGTACATCGGGTGAACGCCTTGGCTATGGAAACATGTATTGGAGGTTGCTGAGCGATAAACCGTGCCCTCCCGAATATCGCTACGGGATGGAGCCGTGTCGTCCAAATGATTACCCCTTTTGATACTGGAGGCTCCAATGCGCCGTAGTCCAGAAGGTTGGCTTATAATGTTAATAACATCTCCATTTATTTTATGGGGAACGATAAGGTTAACTATTTATTTCATTAACCTCTTTAGTTCACAACCAGTTCTGTTCGGTAAAGATATACCAACATTAGCCGATATTGTTTTTACCAGTATCTTCACAGTACCTACAGCATCTGCGTCATACCTTTATGCGACCAGCGTTAACACTACTCAGCGTCGCTTTGCACTGCTCGGTATGCTCTTGCCGATTTCTGTGCTTATCGGAATGAATATATTCAGTGAAGTCACTAAAATTTTCACGGAAATATGGCTTACGCTTGCGCTGTTGCTAAGTGGCGTTTCGTATGTTCTTCTGACGCTGGGGATTTCGCGACTCATCGTCCATTGGCAGTCTACTAACGGTTAGAGTCACTGGGGTTAGACCTTATAGTGAGAGCCTCCCGAACTGCAAACAACACCTCAGGGTTGATAGCGGTCGGCACGGAGCAACCGGGCGCGACGATGAACGGCACACCGCCCATCTGGTCAATCGCCTCGAAAGTGTGCTGGTGGACGCGCTCTTGGCAGAAGTGGGGCAACTCCTTCTCGTTCAGACCGCCCATCACCGCACGCTGGAACTTGCGATAGCCCTCAGGCAGGCTCAGCGTGCAACTCTGGTCACTCCAACAGAAGACCGATGCAGGTGCATCGGCTAACAGGTCGTCATACAGCTCGCCGTAGCCGTGCAGGTGCAACACGACTAATCCCTTGTCTGCGATTGCCTCCAGCAGTTCGCGGTCATAGCCCACGAAGTGTGCTTCGTAGACCGAGCGCGGAGCGGTATCGATGCTGATGCCGTTCACCGCATAGTAGACCCCATCGCACACCTCACACACGGCGTGCGCATAGTCCACTAAGTTCGCTTGGAGCGTGCGCAAGCCCTTGTGAACCGCTTCGGGGTCTTCTACAAGGTGGTGCAGGAGCCGTCCCTCGCTGAGCTTGTTGGCGTAGTAGAAGGCGTTGAAGACCGTCTCAATAATCGGCACCTCGCTGGGCACGAGCGCGCGCAGGCGTCTTAGCACCTCCAACTGCGCCCCGAAGTGCCCCTTGTCGGGTTCCAAGCGGGGAAGGTGCGCCCAATCGCTTGGCTGACGAACGAAGGGTTGCTCTGCCGAGACTTCGTAGGGAATATCGTGCATCACCTTCAGGATGTCGGGCTGATAGCGTCGCCAGAACTCATATTCGGCGTGGGTCATGCCCTCCACATACGCCCTAAGAACTTCCTCCGAAGCGGGCGCACGATATTCGGGGTAGAGTTGCGCGGGGAACCACGACTCGGTACGAAAGTGATACCAGAATGTGTACGGCAATCGGTCTGGCGCCGTGCCGTGCAGAACCGCCTCAATCCGCTCGCGCGAGGTCATCGTATTGAGATTGTACCACGAACGCTACGAATTTTTCTTTCCTGCTTCGACGCCCTCCCAGACAATCTCCATCGGCTCGCCGTCGGGTGTGCAGTTGTAGATACTGAAGTCGGTGACCCCAGCTGAGCGCAGGACATCTTCATCAATCAGGGCTTGTCCAGTATAGGTGGCAGGCTCTCGGCGCACGATTTCGTAGACCGCATCTGCCATGATGTCCGCCTTGCGCCACTGCTTGGGCGTGCCCAGACCCCACGCAATCGTAGCTTGGCTTTCGATAAGCGTTCGGGGCCAGAGGGCGTTCACCGCCACATTGTGTTGGCGCACCTCCTCCGCCAAGCCCAACGCCAACATCGTCATGCCGAACTTGGAAATCATATAGGCGACTTTGTTGGGCAAAACCTTCAGGTCAATCGGAGGCGACATCATCAGAATGTGTCCCCAGCCTTGCTCGATCATCTTGGGAAGCACGGCTTGGCTACAGGCGAATGAACCGCGCAGGTTCACATTCATCACGAGGTCGTAGCGTTTGAGAGGCGTCTCCAGCACAGGGTACCACCAGAGCGCGCCCGCGTTATTGACCAGAATATCGATGCGCCCGAAGGTCTCCACCGTGCGCTCGACCATCTGCTGGACGGCGTTCTCGTCGCGCACATCGACTTGGATAGGTAGGGCGCGCACGCCCAGCGCTTCTACTTCCTCCGCAACGGTGTAGATAGTGCCTGGCAGTTTGGGGTTTGGTTCGGCGGTCTTTGCGGCGACGACGATATGGACACCTTCGCGTGCAAGGCGCAGGGCAATTGCGCGCCCGATGCCACGACTCGCGCCCGTGATGATGGCAACACGCCCGCTTAGCTCTTGGCTCTGCATAGTGCGTAGGATACCCGAAAATAAAAAAGTGCGCTGACGCTAACGCCAGCGCACTGCCTGAGAGGAGGCTAAAAACTTATTTCTCGAACTTCACCTTCACGGTCTTCGGCTTCGCGCTCTCCGCCTTCGGCAGGTGAACCTCCAAGATACCGTTGCGGTAGACTGCGCTCACCTTATTCTCGTCGATGTTGGTTGGCACGGTGTAGGAGACGGTGAACTTGCCGTAGCCACCCATTCGGCTGATGTAGTGCGGGGTCACATTCTCGCCCTCGATAAGCGCCTTGCGCTCGCCCGAAACGGTCAGCACGCCGTTCGAGAGCTCAACATGCAGGTCGCTCTCCGAGACGCCCGGCGCAGTGACGAACACCACGAACTCCTCAGGAGTCTCGTACACATCCAGAGCGGGCGAGAACTCGAACGCCTCGACCGAACGGGTTGGGCGAATGTCGAAGAATCGGCTGAACAGCTCATCCATCTCTTGGCGGAACCGCTCCATCTCACGGAACGGACTCCAAGTTGCTACCGTCTGATCCGGCTCTCGTCGTACCAACGCTCGCATAACCTTACACCTCCTTGTTTGAGTGTTTAAGTGGAAGGTCTCTTGAGTGCCTTCCACTAAGGTTATACGAATCGGGAATCGAAAAAGTTCCCAGTGCGGGGCGCACTTTTGGAGTCTTTCACTGCGGAAGGAGGGATTTTAGGGGGAGTTGTCCTCCTCTGGAGGGACAAGAGGTTCTATCTGGCTGATGAGTGTGGGCAGTTCCACGGTTGCTATGTGCCATATGATTTTCAAGTCGAGGTTAGAGTAGTCGTGGACGATTCGATGGCGTAGCGCAACGATTTTCACCCAAGGAATCTGAGGGTGTGCTTGTTTGAAAGTGTCTGATATTTTTCGGGCAGACTCTCCAATATTCTCCAGTGCTTTTGCTACCGCATACTGGTGGAGTTGGCTTTGGAAGAACTGCTCTCGTGTAAGCCCTTGAAGAAAGTTTAGGGCGTGGCGTGCAGAGAGAAGCATGTCCAGAAGGTAAGCATCATCTTTCCACATAGAGTGTCTGTGCGGAGTGTAGAATATGCCTGCGTCGAATATAGTTTTCACTCTGTTCAATGACACTCTTCTCAACGAGGTCTACAGGGCGTCCGAAGAGGGTCTCCAGCTCTGTTCGTATCTGATCGAGCGTGTCGTAGTCGTATTCAACCCCTGAAGCGAACTCTACTAATACATCGATGTCGCTGTCAGGACGAAAGTCGTCCCGTAGAACCGAGCCAAACAAGGCGAGTTCCACAATCTTCCACCGTTTGCAAAACTCCTCCACCGCCTTGTTAACGGTGTGAAAAGGGATTGCTGTCATTTAGACTCACCTTGACTATAGCATACCTCAGAGAGCGGTTGCAAACGATTCGCACCCCAGCCTCCCAGCACAAGGGGACTCTTACTGCACGACACTTTTTTGAGGGAGAATAAAGAAAGGGCGCACACGGGGGTGCGCCCCTACTCAACCGCCCTGCATGTAGGGGCAGACCCCCGTGTCTGCCCTTCTAAATGGAAGCCCACCTTAGGCACAAGTTCGGAAAACTGACGTGCAGTAAGCAAGGGGACCGGGGTGAGGCGTACTCAGTCCCATTCCTCGCAATAGTTGGGGCGTGGGTAGCACTGGAGCAGGTATCGGTCGGGGTTGTTGCTGTTGGGACGGCTGGGCCAACCAAACAGTGCCGACCGCCCGTTGTAAACACCGCCCTGCACATACCACACAGGCACCGTGCGCCCATCTATCGTACGCGGGCGAGCAGTGACCTGAAGAATGTCGCCCCTGCGAAAAGCATCGGGGCGCAGGCGGTTCGGATGGCTCTGGATATGGGTATCGACATAGACCGCTTGGATGCGCCCTGTCCACTGTTGCTCGGTGCCTGCCCACACGCGGTCGGGCACTATCCGATTACGAGTGTGGCGCGGGTCAACCAGTGCTACAGGCTCAAAGCGTCGAGCATCGCCACTGATGAGTACCCCATCATACCAGAAGCCTGTGCCTGCAGGGTAGGGTAGGCGCGCCAAACTGACGGCAGGCACATCAGGATAGACCCAACTGTTTACCAGCAGACACCAGTTTGGCATCAGCGAGACCGACTCCGGCTCCCCTTCAGCAGGGGGCATACCGACAGAAGGTTCCCTCGCTAAGCCAGCCAGCTGGGTGGGGTGGCTATCGGCAGGGCAGAGATAGACCGCGTCCGACTTCGTGTAGGGTTTCAACAGACCCCACACGGTACGCAGAGTTTGGTTATCGCCAGAACGCACTGCATAGGCGCCCAGCGGGAAGCACTCGTCGTGGTCTTGGGCATAAAGCAAGGTTGCTTTCGCCACCTGACGCAGGTTCGAGGCGCAGACCGCCTTGTAGGACTGTTGGCGCGCCGTCGCAAAGGTCGGCATCAAGATTGCCAACAGCACCGCAATAATCGCCACCACAATCAGTATCTCAATCAGCGTAAAGCCATAGCGTTTCATAGGTGACCCCCTACAAAGCCCCCAATCATCCGAATACCAGTTGTAAAATGATAGGCGTGCTTGTATAGGGAAAGTTGGGGGCTTTCGAAGTCAATCAAAAACCACTCACTACCCGTGATTCTGGCAGGGTGAGCGAAAAAGTGGAGTCCACTCCCAAACGCTACCCGCGTTGTTCAACCGTTTGCACCCAGTGGGTATAGCCTTTTGGGGTGAGGTGTTTCTGAGTTGTCCGTAGAAGTAGATACCATGTAGGCAGGCTTAGGAGACCAATCCCTGCCGACAATAGCAAGGAGACGAAGAGCATCAAGTAGGGCGAAAGCTGGGTGAATGCTCCACCCATAGTGCAGTAAGCCACCGCTACGATGAACGCAATCAAGACTCGTACCGACTCCACAGAGCGAGGTAGGAAGTTGAAAAGTGCCCCTACCATAGTCCATAGCATCGCTGTCGAAATTGCGGTTGCCGATGACGCCATCGCAAGCGCAACCTTGTCGAGAGTAGGTTTATAGAGTGCGCCCATCCACATCAAAATAACAAACCCAACCCCAAGTTTCACAGTGAGCCAGAAGCGTGGGAACCACATCGCAAATGCCCACTGGGAAGGACTGAGAGAGGTCAACACGAAATGGAAGTTCGGCTGAGTGAACTTGAAAAATCGGGGTTCCGAGGTGATACTCCCTTGCGGGGAAGACGACTTGGTATAGAGGGCGCGAACATCTGTGAGCAACACAATCAACCACAAAAACAGAGCCGAAAGCCCAAAGAGAGCCTGCGTCCAAAAGCCATCTAAGAATCGCCAGAACACCCCGCCGTGCAGTTCGCGAAGCGGAGGGGTGATAAGGCAGAGTATCATCGTGGGAAGAGTCATCCATATCACAAACCGAGCAGAAAAGAGAACCGCAGTGTCACGACGCTGGGAGATGAGTTGGAGGTTGACCAGAGGGTTTTCCAGTCGTGCCATGAGCCGAGATTCGAATCGGAGCAGTTCTTTTAGCACGGGGTCGCGAGTAGAAGGGGAAGGTTGGTCTGTTGGGGCAGGGCGAGGTGAGAACGACCGCGCCAATCGTCCCAACAGACACGCCCAACCCAGCTGAACCCCCATCGCAGGTATCCAGAGCGGAACGGCGACGACAGAGCCTCCAACGGGAATACGCCACTCGTGCCATAGCGTTAGGGAATCCGAACCGAGGTTCACTCCGCGCTCGTGCAGAGCCTGCAAGAAGTAGGCGACAGGCACCATCCAACCCTGTATCCCGATTAGGGGAGCCAGCGTCGGCGAGAGAATGGCAATGCAAGCACAAAACCAGATTAGAACAAGGACGTATTGGCTGAGGGGTAGACGGTTGGACGAAGCCCACCAACGATAACTCCACATCAGCCCTACCGAGCGGGCGAAAGTAATCAGCATGAGCACCGCCCCAATCTGGAGAACAGTTGCCATCGACTCGCCTTCAAACCACGCCAAAAGGCATAGCACTATCACTATCAAATGAGCCAAAGTCAACAAATCACGTGAAGAGGTCTGCAATTGGGTCGAGGTGCCAACGGGCATCGCACTGGAGTAGAAGAGTAGCACTGAAGTGATAAGGTACGAGAGAAATACCTTGTAAATCGGTTGCGCCCCGATGAACGGCATAAAAGACAGAAAAGTCCAGATAATCAACATCAAGAAGAATCCAAAAATCCCAACAATGATATTGCCGTAGCGGGCGAACTTCTTGCGCACTTGCGAGGGTAGAGGCTCCGATGTCACAACTTTATAAGATAGTCCCCAAATACCGATTAGCCCTATCAAGCAGATAAACAACAACCAAGTAGGCACAGGCATCCCGACTAAGCGGATAGGCTCTGCTAACACATCGAGAAGCTGACTCCAGAAGGCAACACCGAATCGGCGGATGAATAGCAAACCGAACCCCAACATCGCGAGAATAAGCCCAGTTCTCGGCACCAGCGTTAGAAACAGCACCATGGTAAAAAAAGTAGCCCAACTGTACCCGCCCCAGACGAAAGCAGTGATGTAGAAGGGCAGAAGAGCGAGCGATATATGAGTTCGTGTCCAGAGGAAGTTGGGTAGGGAAGCGAGTAGAAACCAGAGGGGAGAGGTTCGGGTGAGGAGCATGTCGCTGGCGTGTTCCTTCTCGAACTTTTGTAGGCTCCGCTCACTATGGAAAGTGCTTAGGTTGATCAAGAGATGGCACCAAGCGGTCAGCTCAAACAGTACTGCGCCCCAGATTGCTCTTGAGAGACTTGGAGTAAGGCTCATAATCCCGATAGCAAGTAGCCAGAGGGCGAGCGCTGCGAGGATAACGATCGCCATATCCGAGAACCAGCGGTGAATGGCGTGGCGTTCGATACGGCGTGCGACCCAGTAGAGCGGGTTCTCACGCCAGATGAAGTGCAGTAAGGCGTGCCACTCGGTCGATTTCATCCCTGAAATGATTCAGCGTGGGCAGTCTATTTTCCTACAGGTAAAGGTTTACCTTATCTGTGTGCGCAGACACTTCTCAACTGCTCAGTAAACCCCGCCCAGACTCAGGTAGACGAATCCGCGACGCCCATACGCCACATCGAGGCGAATGAGTCCAATCGGCGAGGCGAAGCGCAAGCCCGCTCCCACACCCAAACGCACGGGTATCTCGCTTGCTGACTGACCCTCCAGCCACGCCGAGCCAGCGTCGAGAAACACCACCGCCTGAGTCGCTTCCAACACGGGGAAACGGTACTCTGCGCTCAGCACCAGCGCGCGGTTGCCCCGAAACTCGTCTTGCCCATATCCGCGCAGGAGGTCATAGCCCCCTATCCAGAACAGTTCGCTGAGGGGCATCGTGTCTGAGCCTGCGCCTGCCACACCCCGTAGGGCGAGTGTGCGTTCCTCGCCAAGCGGGATGAGGTACTGCAGTTCGCCCACCACGCGCGTGAACTCGAAGTCGCTTCCGCCCAGCGTGCGCTCTGCCAGCAGGTTGCCATAGATGCCCTTGTTCGCGAAGCGTCCCTCGCGCGAATCGTAGATGAGCTGGACACCCAGCGCGCTGAACTTGCCCCGATTGTTGACCTGCTCCGCAGGCGAAATCAGCCCGAAAGGCGCACGGTCATAGTCCACACGGTCGTTTCGGAAGCGGAGGCGCACCTCAAACAGTTCGCGCCAATCCAGCCCGATGTAGGTGCTGAAGCCCTGCCGACGCTCGTATCGGCGCAGGCTGTTCAGGTCCGAATAGAACACGGGGTAGAACGGCGCACGGTCGTACACCTCGATGCCGAAGTTGAACGCGCCAGGCAGGGCACGCGGAGCCTCGTAGGAGATGGCATACGATGGCTCTAAGGCGCGGTATTCGTTAGTGAGTGGGTCGCGCACCTGCTCGCGTTGCCACTGGAAGCGCAGAGTATGCCCCAGCCCGAACAGGTTCGTCTCCCGCGCATCGATGTAGCCCACCAGCCCCTCTTCAGTAGTGTAGCCCGCTGCGACGGCGATGTCGGCAGAGCGTTCCTCACGCACTTGGAGCACCAACTTCGCACTGCCGACGGTCTCGCCTGGCTCGGGACCCAGCTTCGCATCGCTCAGGAAGGGGAACCGCCCGATGCGCTGGCGTACACGCTGGAACCGCACCTCGTTGTAGACCTCGCCCGGACGCGCACCCACCAGCCGACGCAGAAACTCTGGGCGCGTGCGCCGATTGCCCTGAATCTCGATGGACTCTATCACGCCCTCGGCGACCTCCACCACTAACACCCCTTCGTCGGTGACCTCGTAGTCCAGCACGCGCGCCAGCACATAGCCCCGCTCTTGATACCACGCCACAACCCCCTGCAAGGCGGACTGAATGAGCGCGTCATCAGCAGGCTGACCGATAAGGGGTTCCAGCGATGCCCCCACTTGCTCGGCACGACCGACTGTGACCCCCTTCAACTCATAGCGCTGGATCGTCTGCTGGGCGTAGGCACCCAACAGCACCAACATTAGCCCCAACACACTCAGAAATCGCATACTTTATTATAGCCGAATTCGTTCAGGGAAAGCGGACACTCTCCCAAAACTGGCAGTTCGCACAGGGGATGTGCTATAATCCTGTGCTATGGACTTCGTAAAGGTGGTGGACGGTTTAGCCTTTCCTGAGGGACCCACTTGGGACCGCAAGGGCGGTGTGTTCGTGGTGAATGTGTACAACAACCGCTTGGAGCGATTCCAACTCGACAAGGAGGGCAACTTGGAACGCAAGGAACTCTACGCTGAACTGCCGGGCAAGGGCAACGGCACGACACTCCACGCTGATGGCACGCTCTATGTGGCAGACTATGAGCGCAAAGCGATACTGCGCGTGCCAGCGCCCAATCGGGTAGAGGTGGTGGTCGACCGCTACGAGGGTCAGCCCCTACGCGGTCCGAACGACCTCTGCTTCGATGCGTTCGGCAACCTCTTCTTCACCGACCCGCGCGACAGCTGGGACGAACCTATCGGCACAGTCTACCGCCTCAGCAAAGACGGCAAACTGGAGCAGTTCGGCAAGAACCTCCACTTTCCTAACGGGATTGCGATTGACCCTGAGGGGCGCTATGTGTATGTGGCGGAGACCCGACGCAATCGTATCCTGCGCTGGGCGTTGCAGAGGGGGCAGGTGGTGGGGCGTGAGCCAGAGGTGTTCGCAGAGCTCCCACCCAGTGCGGTCGGACCCGACGGGATGCGCTTCGACCGTGTGGGCAACCTATGGGTCGCCCACTATGGGCGGGGCGTGTCGAAGTTAGACAAGCACGGCAAGGAGGTCGCCCTCTACAGTCTGCCGGGCAAGGGCGTCACCAATTTGGAGTTCGCCAACGAGGGCAAATGGCTCTTCGTCACCGAGACCCAGACGAACGCCCTCTATCGGGCAGATTTATAGGAAAGCGTATGGCTACTCCTCGCGAATTTCGTATGGAACATCTCGGTGATTGAAAGTGAAGACGCACTCCGCTCCGAATAGAGTGTCTGCAGTGGTGCGCAGGATGAGCATCTGCTTGTCGGCGCTTGTGCGCTTCTGTTCCAACAAGACCAGCAGGAAACCCCTGCGCGCTCCCTCCTTATACGACTCGAGCCACTTCTCTCGAACCTGGTAAGCAGGGTGAAACGCATCCAAGTCAAGGATACTACTCACAAGCGACTTGCGCGCCCATTCAGTTAGTTGGCGTTGGGCAACGGGAGGAATATCCTCCAATCGAATGAGACCGTCCCCTTTAGTGAAGATTTCGTTTCGGCGTGCTTCCGACAAACTCTCAAGTAGTGCCACGGCGAACCACAAGTGTCCCCACGAAAAGACGGCAGGCGCGTTGAATTCGGGGTATTCTACCGAGCCTCTGGGAGCAAACGGCGGAATACGCCACTGGTCGATATCCAGGAACCACCACCGATTCTGCTCTGGGGTCACCGAACGATAGTACTGGCGCAGGTCCTCGTAGGTCAGCTGGTCGTAGCGTTCCATCAGACTCTTCAGCGAGGCGAGCGGGTAGTCTTAGAGGCGTGCTATAAAACTGTATCGGTTCTCTATTAAAAGTACACCTGCCCTCATTCGGAGGGCCCAGTTGTGGGTGTCGAGATTGCCGTAGGTACGACTGATGCTCCTTTGTTGGTAAAGATGGGCAAGTCTGGTTTGATCGCGCTCCGATCTGAGCTGACTGTCGTTCAGGGGGTAAAGGAGCATGATGACTTCACTGTTGGTTGCCTTTGCCCACAGGTAGACCCATCGGCTGAAAGGCTCTGAACGTGCCTCCGATGGAACCTTGAACTCGGTGGTCAATTGGGCGTGTTGAAGAGCGTCTTGGGTTGCTTTCAGAGACTCCTCCCCATAACGGCGTCCCTCACGCCCTGCAAAGGCGAGCAACTCATCGGCGAGCGACTTTGGTTCCTCCGAAGGGTCTTTCCGCCGATCTGTTGATGGAAATCTTCTGCTCAGTCTTAGCAGGTCACGAGTCGGGTCTATGAGGCTGTAGGTAAGATGAGGCTGACCGTTCTCAATCGTGAGGCGCACCACGACCTGAATATTGTCTAAATCAGGTTCCTTCTTTTCATCGGGCAGTTGGAAGCGATTGTACTCTGCAGTAATGGCTGGTTTTAGAACCGCCAACTGGGGAACGCGTTCTAATAAAAGCGATAAGGGCAGGGAGCGGACGCTCATCCCTTGCTCCATCGCCTCCAAAGCCGACACTCTCAACGACGGTATCTGATACATCAACGCCACTGCCAGAATCGTGTGATAGTTCATCACCTGGGAAGCGCCCATTAATAACACTGTACGATAGCGCAACTCATCGGCTTTTGCTTCAAGGTCGGGGTTATTTCCCATAAAGAAGAGCAGTGGGCGCATGTTTTCAGGGAGTCCTGCAATCTTACTTGCCCAACTCTCGACTTCAGGAGTGAGGGGTAGACTGTCCAGCGCCACCTCCAGCATGCGTCGGTATTGGTCTGGAAGGCTTTGGAATTCACTCGTTCGTATCTGCTCTGAGTAGGCTTCGCTGGCGCGCAGGAGCGCAGAGAAATGCTCCTCTGACAAGAGAGGAATGCGATTCAGAACTTCCTGCATATTCTCGGCAATCTGCTTGTCCAGCTCTTGCGCCACTTGTTGGCGCCACCGCTGTTCTCGGCGCAACACATCGGGGTTCCACTCTAATCGCCAACGCTTTTCACCAGTCTGCTCGACCCGAACACCAGTGCCGTCTTTGAGCAGCTCGCGCACTTCGTCAAATGAACGCTCGCGCAGGTGAATCAGAAACACTCGTTGCTGAAGTTGGGCATGAACCGAAACCGTGCGACCTTCGTTGCTCAGTGCTTGGGCTAACTCCTCTGCCGAGTACCAGCCCAGCGGGAGGGTGATTTTCGCCTCTTGGGCAGGCGCAAGCAGTACGCAAAGCGATACCCAGAACCAGACGATTGCCGTTCGCCTCATTATTCGCCTCCTCGCCTAATTATAGACGCTCATCTGACACACAGGATAGCGACCCCAAAGTGGGCGAAATCCGAGTGGTGCGCTCTTAACCCAATCCTAACATCTCGATGGGCTATAATACCTGCTATGAAGCGCAGGATTGCACTGAACTTTGTGCTATGGCTCTGCGGTCTTTGGGCGTGGGCACAGCCTCACCCGTTGCTGAATGCAGGTCCGATGCTGGGCTATGCCGAGATGACCGAAACGGTAATCTGGGTACAGACCACTACCGATGCCGATGTTCAGATTCGTTATTGGGAGAAGGGCAAGCCTGAAACGAGCCGCCTGACCCCCCTCATTCGCACGAGCAAGGAGGGCGACCATATTGCGCTGTTCCGCCTGAGCAACCTCCCGTTCGGCACGCGCTTTGAGTACGAACTCTATCTGAATGGCGAACGGGTTCAGCGCGACTACCCGCTGGAGTTTCAGACCCAACCCCACTGGCGTTGGCGCACCGACCCGCCCGAATTCACGGTGGCGTTCGGTTCCTGTGCCTACTTCAACGACCCTGTGTTCGACCGACCGGGCGCACCCTATGGGGGCGACTATGAGATTTTTGAAGCCATCCACCGCCAGCGCCCCGACCTGATGCTCTGGTTGGGCGATAATGTGTACTATGTGGAACCCGATTGGCTCACCGAGTCGGGTATGCGCTATCGGTGGCGCACCAGCCGACACTCTCCCCAGCTCCAGCCCCTGCTCGCCAGCACGCACCACTACGCTATCTGGGACGACCACGACTACGGTCCCAACGACTCCGACAGCAGTTTCCGCCTCAAAGATACCGCGCTGAAGGTGTTTGCCGACTACTTCCCCCAAGTGCGCTATGGTTTGTCAGAAGCCCCCGGTTGTTTCTATCGCTTCGAATGGGGCGATGTGGAGTTCTTTATGCTGGACAACCGTACCCACCGCACGCCCAACCGCCAGCGCACGAACATGGAGCAGAAGCAGATGCTGGGGCGCGCCCAACTGGACTGGCTCAAAAACGCGCTCCGCTCCTCCCTGGCGACTTTCAAGGTGATTGCATGTGGCGGGCAGATGATTAACCCGATGGTCTACTTCGAGGGGTTCGGACTGTTCCCCAGTGAGCAGAAGGAGTTGTTCGACTTCATCGTGCAGGAGCGCATTACGGGCGTGGTGTTCATTTCGGGCGACCGCCATTTTGGAGAGATGCTCAAAGTGGTGCCTGAGGGCGGCTACCCGTTCTATGAGGTCACGAGCAGTCCGCTCACGGCAGGACCTGCGCGTGGTCATCCCGACGAGGCGAATAACCCTGCGCGTGTGGAAGGCACTTGGGTCACGGGCAAGCGCCACTTTGGGATAATCCGCGTGCAGGGCAAGCGTGGCGACCGCCAGCTGGTGTTCAGCCTGCACGATAAGGACGGCAATCCTCTGTGGGAACGCACTATTCACGAGCGCGAACTTCGGTGGGAGAATTAGTTTTGGGGCACCTCTGGGTGCCCCTACCATCGTGTGCCAAACCGAGAGCTGAGCCTCCGCCCCTTCACGAGGGAACTGTATCGCTGGCATGGCGATTGTCTCGCTTAGCATCCAGCACCGAAGTTGAACAGCACAATCAGCAGGTCGGCGTCGTCTACCAGCCCGTCGCAATTGACATCGGCGGGGTTCAAACCCGACGCTCCGAAGTTGAACAGCACAGTGAGCAAGTCGGCATCGTCTACACAGCCGTTGCCATCCACATCCCCGCTGGTCGCGATGCAGGGTGCCGAGAACCAGAACCCACCCGTGAGGCTGAACGCACCGCCCGACACGGCAACACTCGCATCGGGTTGACCCACTGTTCCACCGAGATTGAAAGCCCCACCAGTGGCGAAAGTCACGCCTCCGCCATCAATCGTCCACCAGCTCAGGTCGAAGCCACCGCCCGTTTGAGCGTTCGCTCCTGTCCAAGCAAGAAGCCCAATCACCAACATCATCAGTTTTCTCATAGTAGTCTCCTCCATCGGTTCGGTTTTACGCCCTCTATCCCCCTGATTGGGGGATAGAGGGGATGGGCACGGCTATTGCTTGTTGGGTTGAGATGGCGTTGTTTCGGCAGGTTCAGAGACGGGGTCGTGGTGAATGCCCTTCTCTTTCGGTTGCCCGTAGAGTTCGGGATGTAGGTACTTGCCCTGATGCTCCATTGGCTTCTCTTGTTCGGTCTGGAAGCCATACTGTTGTACCCACAGGTCGTTGCGTACCGCCTCCACGCGCCACGACACCTTGACGAACGG
>FWPU01003283.1_pt1 | contig 41316 bp, 34 predicted proteins | sample 2228361 | NCBI WGS metagenome assembly FWPU01 (sample SAMEA103939777, study PRJEB20133) | metagenome | reverse complement strand
CATAACAGAGGTATATAATCAGAAGAGGTTACATTCATCACAGGGATATCGTCCACCGGAGGAATTTAAGGAATTATTTCTGGCTAGACAATTACAGGAGGCTATGGTATGATTCGCCTAAATGCATGTATGCAGAAAGAGGGGTTCACTCCAACACAGCTGAAAATTATTATGGCCAAGCATTTGATACAGGCGGAATTCAGTGCAGTATTGCATATCTTGTGGAGAGTTTTACAATACCACAGGCAGATCTTGTAAATTATGTATCCGATGGTAACATTGGGGTGGAACTGCAATCATCAATCAATGTAGATTGCTTATGCGGAGCCAATTCCGTCTATGTGAACCTTACTTATCCGACTGTAGTAGCCGGCACATTTATACCAGGTCCTCCTTTCCAGGTAGCAGTTATTGACCCGACCAATGTTCAGGCAGGAACACCGATGACGCTTACATACGAGGTTCAGGACCAGTATGGGAATCTCGTGACAACAGAGAATACACAGCAGTTTCAGATAGATGTGACAGGTTCTGCAACATTTGCTGCATCTGCAACCGTGGGGACAGTAATTTCCGGAGGAGGAACAAATTCTGCTGTGGTGCAGGTTTCTGGCGGACAGGTCATCATTGATGTAAATGATGCAGTTCAGGAAACAGTCTGGTTCACTGTTGCTGATTCACCACCACCGGATACGCTTGATTACTCATCAACCCAGGATGGAATCTTCACAGGACCACCAGCATCAATCTGCATATTTTCAGGAGACGGACAGACAGGAACAGTGGGGCAACCTCTTCCCAATCCACTTGTAGTTATGGTCACAGACGGACCAGGCTGCACAGGAAATCCAACAGGAGCAACAGTTAACTTTTCAGTAACACTTGGAGGCGGAAGCGTAAATCCTGCATCAGATTTAACTGATGGGCTCGGCCAGGCACAGACAGTTCTTACTCTTGGAACAACCGCAGGAATTAATAACAATCAGGTCTATGCAGAGGTAGCAGGATTTCCGGCACTTAATGTGACCTTTACAGCAAGTGCAGTTCCTGATGCGCCTTACAGGGTGATTATATTGGAGCCAATTGATGTGCCGGTCCCTGGACCCATGTTTGTAACCTATCAGGTGCTTGACCAGTATGGTAATCTTGTTACATGGGATAATGCAACTCAATTTACAACAACAGTAACAGGCTCAGCATCAATTGCCGAGCCACAGCCCGTTACAGTTACAGGCGGTCAGGTGACAATTACTGTAACTTCCCCGGTAATAAACCTTCCCACTGGTTCTACTCCAACACTTACATTCCGCTCCTGGTTCAACTCTGAGTTCTACTGGGACGCAGGTGTCGTAGAAATTTCAGTAAATGGTGGACCGTTCAGCGTAATTACTCCTGTCGGTGGCTATCCAGCATGCGGATTATTATTTGTTCCGTGCGGTTACAGCGGAGCTCTTGGAGGGTATTCACTCCAGACATTTGACTTGTCCACTTATGCAGGGAGCAATGTCCAGATCAGGTTCCACATGTACTCTGATGGAAGTGTAACAAGTTCAGGATGGTATATTGATAATGTGAGCATTACCGGTATCGCGGTTGATGGCACATTCTTCTGAGATTTTCTTCTACTTGTGCAATCCGCACCATATGCCTGCGCGCGGGTCTTCGCCAGATTTTACCGGCGAGGTGCACGATTCGTAACCGATGCGCGGATAATTTTTATCATTAGGTGATGAACATTATGGCAGGTGTTGATAGTTTAACCGGATTAAATTGCTTGCAGAAATATTGAATGAATGGTAATTTATAATAACCATGAATGCGGATTATTTTGCGTACAGTGAATTTCGAGAGCAGGCAATATACAGGGAGATGGTTAAATCCGAAAAGGATCCCGGCTTCAGGGAGATTCTGGATGCCCTCGTAAGACAGGAGCATGCCCATTATCAATTCTGGTTGAATTACTCCTCAAAGAAGGATTTTCATGTTAGTTTTCTTCAGATTTTTTTGTTCAAACTTATGAGGAAGGTTCTTGGACTTACCTTCACATTAAAGTTCATAGAGGGAGGAGAGAGAGATGCAATTCAAAAATATAATGCCTATCTCTCTACGGTAAATGACCCGCAATTGAGGGAAAGGATAAAGGAAATCATCGAACACGAAGAGGAACACGAAAGAAAGCTCATAAGCACAATAAAGGAAGAAAAGGTTGAATTCATTTCAAATATTATACTTGGAGTCAATGACGGACTGATTGAACTCACCGGTGCGCTGGTCGGCTTTTCCTTTGCGCTTAGAAAACCTGACCTCATTGCACTTATCGGGTTCATAACAGGGCTGGCAGCAAGTTTATCCATGGCATCATCTGCTTATATGCAGGCGCAGTATGAGGAGGGGAAAAACGCAGTAAAATCCGCATTATATACCGGGATGGCATATATAATCGTGGTCTGCGTCCTTATCCTGCCATTCCTAATCCTGCCCGGAGCATTCATGGCGCTTGGCGTTATGCTTCTGCTGGCAATACTTATTATTGCCTGTGTTTCATATTATACCTCTGTAATCTTTGAACGGGTTTTTCTCAGGCAATTTTCAGAGATGACCGTATTCAGCATCGGAATAGCGTTCATAACTTTTGTGATAGGGCTGAGCCTCAGGTATCTGTTTGACATAGAAGTTTAGGTAATATAATAAGTATTGCCTCTGTGTTCAGTCAGAAAATATTCCGGGAGACCATTTTGGCGGGGATTTTCTGGCGATGCAGCATTTAAAGAACCTTGTCAGGGCGTTGAGAGAAAAAATACGCCAATACATGGAGAGAAGGGAAATATAAAGTATTTAACATAAGAATATAAATTAACTTGACTTTTTACAAAATTCCTTTAACTATTAAATTAGAAAATGGTTATGACCAAAACAGTTATCATAGCAGGTTCAACATCGCAGATAGAGCATTGCAAAAGGATTGCTGGGGGACTTAAACATTGTTAGTGTGGAGCATATGATACGAATTGCCTATGCCATATATAAATTTTGCAAGAAAATACAGACCCCAGACCTTTGAAGACCTCATCGGTCAGGAGGCAGTTCAACGCACCCTTAAGAACGCCATCGTGGAAGGGAGGATTGCCCAGGCATATCTCTTTGCCGGTCCAAGAGGGGTGGGCAAGACCTCCGCGGCACGCATCCTTTCAAAGGCATTGAACTGCGAGAAGGGGCCGACCCCTGCGCCCTGTAATAAATGTCCTTCATGCGTTGAGATTACTATTGGCTCCTCAATGGATGTCGTTGAGATTGATGGTGCCTCGCATACGCAGGTTGAAAATGTAAGAGAGATCAGAGATGCTGTAAGGTATATGCCAACAAGGGGCAAGTTCAAGATTTATATTATTGATGAAGTCCACATGCTCTCAGCATCTGCCTTTAATGCTCTTCTAAAAACACTTGAAGAGCCGCCACCTCACACCATATTCATCATGGCAACAACGGAGCCGAGGAAATTGCCACTTACTGTCGTTTCACGCTGTCAGAGATACGAATTTAGACCTATTTCAGTAGAACTCACTGAAAGAAGATTACAGGAGGTGGCAGAAAAGGAGGGAATCCAGATTGACCCTGAGGGAGTGATGCTTCTTGCAATGCGTGCTGAGGGAAGTTTGAGGGATGCCCTCAGTTTATTTGAACAGGCGGTCTCCTTCTCGGGGAATATATTAAAGAAAGAGGTAATTGAGGAGCTTTTAGGCATCCTTCCAAAAGAACGTCTTTACAAACTTACAGATATGATTATTAAGAGGGAAACTGCCCAGGTATTAAAATTAACGGATGAATTATATTCCCAGGGTTTTGAAATCAAGTCCCTTGTTGAGGCACTTGCTCTTCACTTCAGAAATCTTACAGTATTTTATATTAATCCGGATATGATAAGATTTCTGCCCGGAGAAAGAGAAGTAATAGAAAGGCAATCCAAATCCGGCGATTTTGAACTCTTCCTCCGACTTGAGAAGGAATTTCTAAGAATCTACGAAATTGTCTCCCGCTCATCCTACCCCCGTTTTGTTCTGGAATCAGAACTGCTGTCCATTACAGCTATTAATCCCATTGCCTCTGCCAGGCAGATACTTGAAAAAATTAAAGGCATGCAGGATATCCATAATTTAAAGGGAAACCATATAATTGAAAAAGAAACATCGGAGCCACCCCGTAAAAAAAAAGCAGATGAGGAAGAAACAGAGGAATGGCTTGAATTTATTGATTACATGAAGAAAAATAATGTCCTCCTCTCAGTAATATTGAAGAATGCAAGGTTTGAGAGTGGAGAAAATGGTAACATCTATCTCCACTTCCCGGAATCAGACAGGGGAATTGTCTCTGCCCAGAGGGATGAGATAGAGGGGGAATTACAGAGATATTTAAAAAGGGATGTAAAGGTTGACTTTCGGTGGGAGAAGGATTTTGTAGTGCCCAGAAAATCTATTGAGGACATGAAGCGAGAGGCAATAGAGGATAAAACGGTTCAATCAGCACTTAAAATTTTTAAGGGAAGGATTTTTGATGTAAAGATTAATAGTCAGGATTAACTTGACTAAAATTTGAAATCATAATATAATAATGCGTTGTGGTGTCTCGTCTAACAATTAAAAGAAATGAAGATGACCCAATCTTGGGGCTCATTAATGAACTGAAAAGATTGCCAGGAATAGGAGGCAAAACAGCGAGCCGTCTTGCCTATGCACTCATAAGAAAGAGCAGGGCAGAGATCGATGCCCTTGTCCATGCCCTCATCCGGCTAAAGGAAGGGGTCAGATTATGTTCTATATGCTACAATCTCTCTAAAAGCGATCCCTGTGGAATTTGCCTTGACAGCACAAGAAATGATAATTTATTATGCGTTGTTGAAGATCCGTCCCACATTAATGCAATAGAACATTCAGGCAGTTTTAAAGGGCGATATCATGTTCTCCACGGAACAATCTCTCCCCTTGATGGAATTGGTCCTGAGGAGTTAAAAATAAAGGAACTGCTCAATAGAGTAGAGGGAAATGGAGTGAAGGAGGTTATTGTAGCAACAAATCCTACCTCAAGTGGTGATTCAACTGCTATGTATATATCGAGTTTGCTTAAAAAGAGAAATATAAAGGTAACAAGAATTGGAGCAGGTGTTCCTGTTGGTGGAGACATTGACTATATTGACCCTGTGACCATTACAAAGGCAATTGAGAACAGGAAGGAGGTTTAATATGCAAAAAAGGGCATTGCCGAAGAAGAATAGATATGGTTTTTACGAGATTCGCTTTGAGAGTATCGGGGGCCTCGGTGCAAATGTGGCTGGTAAGATTCTTGGCGAGGCAGGAGTGCTTGGCGAGGGTTTTAATGGCTCTTCATTTTCAAGTTATGGCTCCGAAAAGAAGGGGAGTCCTGTAAAGACCTTTATCCGCTTCTGCGATTCAGACCATCCGCTGTATATAAATAGCCCTGTAGAAGAGCCGCATCTGCTCGCTATTTTTCATGAACGGCTGATAAATAGTGGAGATGTTATGCTTGGCATAAACCATGGCTCCACCGTAATAATTAATTCAAAGAAATCGCATGAAGAATTGCGGACTATGCTGAAGATGCCAGCAGGAACCCTCGGGATAATTGATGCCCTGGGCATTGCAATAGAGGAGAAGACAAGACCTAATATGGTCATGCTTGGTGCAATTGTGAGGGCACTGGGGTTTATAAGTTTAGATACGGTGAAGAGAGTTGCAGCAGATACATTCGGGGCAAAGTACGCCTATCTTATGGAATATAACTATAAAGGGCTTGATCGCGGCTTTAAAGAGGTTAAACTTGTAGAACTTGATGAGGACGAGAAATACCATTCAATCCCTTTCAGGAGAATTTTCCCAGCACTCGGATATAAAAATGCGCCAATTGGAGGTATAGTTGTCAATGGTGGGAATACGGTTATGAAAGATCTTACCCCCTCCCGTGAGGGGTTCATACCTGTCCTGGATCTTAACAAGTGTGTTCACTGTGGGGAGTGCGATATGGTCTGCCCTGACTATTGTTTTATCTGGGAGAGGCGAATTGCCAAGAACGGTAAGCCAGCGCAATTCCTCGTCGGCATTGATTATCAGTATTGTAAGGGATGTCTAAGGTGTGTGGAGGTTTGTAAACCCCGGGCACTGACAGAACATAGAGAAGATGATTACGATGTATCTAAGATTACTATAAAACACAATCTAAAAGTATGATGGGAGGAAAAAATGGGAATAGCAGAGATGAAAAATAATGGTCTGTGTGAGCAAAAATTTGACTTTAAGAGCGGAAATGAGATGGCAGCAATTGCTGCTTCGCACATAAATTTCCACATAATGGGATATTATCCAATTACACCATCAACGGAGATAGCAGAAGAACTTGATGCTATGAAGGCAGAGGGAGAACACGATATTAAACTCATTCCCGGAGATGGTGAACATGGTGCAGCAGGAATATGCTTCGGTGCCACGACTGCAGGAGGCAGGGTCTTTAACGCTACTTCTGCAAACGGGCTCCTCTTCGCAATTGAGCAGTTACCTGTTCAGTCCAGTTTGAGATACCCCATGGTTCTGGATATAGTCACACGCTCATTTTCTGGTCCCCTTGATATTCGTTGCGACCACAGCGATGTTATGGCGGTTTTGAATATGGGGTGGATAATCCTTATGGCAAAGGACCCGCAGGAGGTTTACGATTTCAACATAATGGCGGTTAAGATTGGCGAGCATCCTGAGGTTCGCCTTCCTGTTATTGTTGCCTATGACGGCTTTTTCACAAGCCACCAGAAGAGGCGGGTCAGATATTTTGCGGACAGGAAAGTTGTCCAGGACTTTCTCGGAAAGAATGAAACACCTTATGTATCAGTTGACCCGAGACGCCCCGTGACAATCGGCGCCTATATGAATGACCCTGATTTAATCAACAACAAAAAGCAACTATCAATGGCAATGGAAATTGCTTACAGAAAGGTTATACCAGAAGTTTTTCAGGAATATGAAAAAATCAGCGGAAGGAAATATTCATATCTTGAGACATACTCAATGGATGATGCCGAATCAGCCCTCTTTATCCTCAATTCAGCAGCAGATACAGCAAAGCTTGCAGTTGATGAATTGAGGGAGAATGGAGCAAAGGTGGGGGTAATAATACCAAAGGTAATCAGACCATTTCCTGCTGAAGAGATTAGAAAAACCACGAAAAATCTGAAGTCACTCCTTGTTGCTGACAGACAGGAAAGTTACGGCGGCTGGGGCGGGAATATGAGCATTGAGGTTAAGGCAGCGCTTAAGGATGACCCAGAGAACAGGACTGTTGTCCTGAGCAGAATCTATGGGCTTGGCGGAAAGGAATACTATATTGAGGATGCACATCAAATGTTGCAAGAGGCCCTGGAGGCAGGAAAAGAGGGCCGCGCGAGGGTTCCCTTTGAGTACCATGGAGCAACCCCGGGCGATGAATCGCATGTCCCGTCTCAGGTTAGCAAATCAATTACCGAAGATAATCTTGAGCCAAAGATATTGAGCGTAGTTAGAAATCCGGATACAGGAAAACTTGAAGTCAAGGGCTTTTCAGGAAGAGAACTTACGCTCATGCCGAAGCGGATTGCTCCCGGTCACGGTGCCTGCCCTGGCTGTGGAATATTTCCTACCGTTGACCAGTTTCTGAAGGGACTCACCGGTCATGTGGTTGTATTGTTTCATACTGGTTGCGGAATGGTGGTTACTACTGCCTATCCATTCTCGTCTTTCAGGATTACATACATACACAATCTCTTCCAGAATGGTGCAGGCGTAATTAGTGGTGTTGTGGAGATGTTTGAAGAGAGAAAGAGAAGGGGGGAGATACCGCAGGAGGAGGAAATTACCTTTGTTATGGTAAGTGGCGATGGTGGACTGGATATCGGCATGGGTATGACAATTGGAGCAGCCCTCAGAAACCACAGGATGATTGTCCTTGAATACGACAACGAGGGATATATGAATACAGGGCATCAACTTTCATTTACTACACCCCTGGGTCATGCAACCTCAACAAGCAATGTTGGTCCAAAGCAATTCGGCAAAATGACCCATCACAAGGATACCGCACAGATAATGGCTGCCTGCCATATTCCCTATGTGTTTACAGCAGCAGAGAGCCATTATCAGGACTTAATCAAAAAGGCAGCGAAGGCACAGCAATATGCCAAAGAAGGTTTTGTCTTTGGTAAGACACTTTCTTCCTGCCCCCTCAACTGGCGATGTGAGGAGAGACAGGCATTCAAGGTAGTTGAAAAGGCAGTGGATTCCTGTTTCTTCCCGCTCTATGAGGTTGAACATGGCAAGACAACCATTACCTATGACCCTGAGGCAAAGGGGAAAAAGATTCCTGTTATTGAATGGTTAAAGATGATGGGGAAAACGAGGCATCTAATACAACCGGAATACAAAGATATTCTTGATTCCTTCCAGGCAGAGGTTGACAGGAGATGGAAACGACTGAAGGCAATGCACGAGAGTCCAGTGTTATAAGATTTTTCACTTGCAAGAGAAGGATGATTGTGCTACAGTTAAATTAATATATTTTTCAAAGGAGTTGACTTTATGCCAGGTCAACAACTGGTAATGTATGAAGAGGAGTTTAAGGAGATAACAGGAATCCTTGATAAATTAACAAAAGAAGCGAATGCAAAAGTTGTTTTTCTTGTGGATAAGAATGGGCAACTGATTGCATCTGCCGGGGATTCGGAGAAGATTGATGCCACATCACTTGCTTCACTAACAGCGGGTAATATTGCTGCAACAAGCGGGCTTGCGAAACTGATTGGAGAGAAGGAATTCAGCATACTTTTCCATGAGGGAGAGAAAGAGAATATACATATTTCCCTCGTGGGGCAGAGGGTAATTCTTGTGGTCATTTTTGACCGCCGTTCCTCGCTTGGACTTGTTCGTCTCAGGGTTAAGAAATCCAGTGAAGAACTCAACACCATATTTGACAAACTTTTGAGAAAGGTTGAAACAGAGCCGGAGACAGAGTCGCCTTTCGCTGAGATTACGGATGAGGATATAGATAATCTTTTCAGTGAGTAGTTTATTGCAATTTCGGAGAGAAGGGACGGTTAATGTCTTTTATTAATTATTCAGCAAGAGAAATAAATTGTAAAATCGTGTATTACGGACCAGGGCTCGGTGGTAAGACCACCAACCTCCAATATATTTATGATAAGACAAATCCTCAGGCAAAGGGCAAGATGATTTCCCTTGCTACGGAGACAGAAAGGACGCTATTTTTTGATTTTCTTCCACTATCACTTGGAGAGATAAAGGGCTTTAGGACGAGATTTCATTTGTATACTGTGCCAGGTCAGGTCTTCTATGATGCCTCACGAAAATTGATTCTGAAGGGTGTGGACGGCGTTGTGTTTGTTGCGGACTCTCAGGCAGAGAGAATGGATGCAAATATTGATTCTATGGAGAATTTAAAGACAAATCTTAAAGAGCATGGATATGACATTGAAAGGATTCCACTTGTGATTCAGTATAATAAGCGTGACCTTCCGAATGCTGCTCCCCTTGAAGAATTAAGGAAAATATTGAACCCGAAAGGACTGCCAGATTTTGAAGCCATCGCTCCCAAGGGCATAGGGGTTTTTGATACGCTGAAGGCAGTTGTGAAACTCGTGCTTATAGAACTGAAGAAGGGCGCAGGGGTGCGGTAGTTAATTCCATTCGTACATCAATATCCCTGCTGTAATAATGCCGGCTGTTTCTGTGCGCAATACATTTCCCCAGAGTTTAACCGCTGTGAATCCGTAACTTTGAGCAAGTTCAACCTCTGATGTCTCAAAGCCACCTTCGGGTCCCACGAGGATAACTGCTTTTCTAATATCTCGCTCCCTTTTCAGAATATCCTTGAGCGTTTTATCAGCATCAGGTTCTAACAGGATTTTAAGTGTTCCAGCATAGTCGTTTTTAAACAAAAATTTAAATTCAGTGAGGGTTTCAATTTTTGGGATATCCTTTCGTTCACACTGTCTTGCGGACTCTTCTGCGATTTTTTGCCACCGTCTCATTTTTGACTCTAAGTTTGTGTGTTTCAAAACAGTTCGCGATGAAATAATGGGAATAATACTTGAGACCCCGACCTCTGTTGCTTTCTGAACAATGAGATCCATTTTACTGAATTTTGGCAATGACTGGCACAAAATTATCTTAAAGTCACCTATTTCATATTTCTGGATTTTCTCAAGAGGTATTGCGGATACATTGTGTTTATTGACGCAAAGTTTGGCTATGAACTCCCTGCCGCTGTGGTCAAACAGGCGTATAAGGGAATTATTTCTTATTCGTAAAACACGGACTATATGATTTCTTAATTTTTCGGGTAATTCTATGGGCTTTGATTCTTCTATTTTTTTGTCAATATAAAAACGGCGAATTCTCGCCATAGATTCTATTTTTTTCTGGAGAAGAATCCAAGCACTTCTGATATAAACCCGCTCTCTGCTCCAGCCAGTTGTTCTAATTCTCCATTATCAAGCCAGACGCCATTACACGATGTGCATCTGTCAACCCTGATGCCCTTGAAAACCGTTTCTTTCAATTCCATTCCGCACTTTGGACACCTCATCCAGTGCAGTTCTTTTAATTTCTCTTTTTCCTCTAACTCCTTCTTTTTTTTCCTTTCCTCTTCAAGTTTCTTTTTCTTTTCAGCTTCAATTCGTGCGAAGTATTCCTCTTCGCTTTCATTTGGTTTTCTTATGCTCATACCTTCCTCCGGACATTAGATTTATCTAAACCAGCCAAGGTCAAAAATTTCTGAAATTGTTGCTACCATAAGTAAAATTACATATATACAGAGCAATAATGTGATAATGTTATCTCTATTTTTAACAAATAAATCTTTAATTTTTTGTTCCATGAAATTTAAATTATATTATATATGCAAAATGAATACAATCATTCCGTGTCATAGATGTGTCAGTATGTTCTAATGCACTGTCGTATTCTCTCCAGTCCAGAATTTTGATTTTTTACCGGTTATGATTTTGTTCAATAGAAAGGAGAGTTCATTCAGCAGGAATTTTTCTTTCTCAATTTTTACGCTTATTCGTTTTATCATTTCCTCTGGAGATACCATAAAAAAATTTTCTTCTAATTTAAATATTTCTTCCGCCCTGTGAAGGCTATTAAGAGAATCAAGTATTCCATAGATTTCTGAAGCAATTTCCATCAAGCCCGTTTCACTTATCTTCCGTTTTATTTTTTCAGTTGAAATTGATCGGACCTTTTTGTAGATTTTGTGACCGTCAGCATGCGGATTTTTTGATATTAACTCCTCAAGAAGTAATTCAGGCAATTCAAATTGTAACCAGAGAATGCTGAGTTCATAAAAGACCCCTAAGGTTTTGATGGATATGTCTTTAAAATATTCATCATTCTGTATTTCGCTGAATTGATTAATATCAAGAAATTTAAAAATATCTGAGATGGTTTTTAATTTCTTAATCCGTTTTTCAAAAACCGTTTCTTTTAAACTTCGTTTCATAAAACTTATTATAAAATTTTCCTGCTTTGTTTTCCAGAAAAACCCGCATTTATTTTTTATTGTGGTTGACAAGAAATATACGGATGATTATATTTCTTATTAGAAAAAACAATAAATTAAATTTAGGAGGTGCATTATGAAGGTTACAAAATGGAACCCATTTCAAGAAATTGCGCTTCTCTCCGAGAATTTAAATAAGATGTTCAACAGATTTTTTGAAGAAGGACTAATCGCCCCCAGGAAGTCCATCTTCAGCGATGAATTACTATCTCAGGGGGTATGGAGCCCTGATGTTGACATCTACGAGAACAAGGATTCTATCATTGTGAAGGCGGACATACCAGGTGTGGAGAAGGATAAGGTGAAGGTAGAGATTAAGGACAATGTCCTGACCATTCGTGGAGAGCGGAAGGAGGAGAGGGAGACAAAGGAGCATAATGTCTACCGGATGGAGAGACGTTACGGTGAGTTTGTTCGTAGTTTTGCTCTCCCGCAGATGGTTGATGCTTCAAAAATCAAGGCAAAATACAAAGACGGGACCCTTGAAATTACTCTACCAAAACCAGAAGAGGTGAAAGGAAAGGAAATCAAGGTTGAGGTTGAATAAAACGACAGGGAGGGTCAAAAGCCCTCCCCGGATAATTTTGGGGTCTCTTGACAGGAGGGGGATGGATGTTTATATTTTATATTAAGTTTTTATAAAAAGGAGAATTGAAAATGGCGAAAAAAATTATCGGAATTGACCTTGGGACCACAAATTCAGTTGTTGCAGTTATGGAGGGCACTGAACCAAAGGTGATTGTGAATGAAGAGGGAAGCAGATTGACCCCATCAGTGGTTGCCTTTACTAAAGATAACGAAATCCTTGTAGGACAGGTCGCAAAACGACAGGCAATTACAAATCCGGAGAATACGATTTTTTCAATCAAGCGGTTTATGGGACGGAGATTTGACGAGGTCACAGAGGAAACAAAGCTTGTTCCTTATAAGGTTGTAAAAGGACCTCACGATGATGCGAGGGTAGAGATTAAAGGGAAAGTATATTCACCGCCGGAGATTTCTGCTCAGGTTCTGCAGAAATTAAAAAAGGCGGCAGAGGCATATCTTGGAGAACCCGTGAAGGAAGCGGTCATAACCGTCCCTGCCTATTTCAATGACTCCCAGAGACAGGCGACCAAAGACGCCGGTCAGATAGCAGGACTTGATGTGAAGCGAATAATAAATGAGCCCACTGCTGCTGCTCTTGCTTATGGACTGGATAAAAAGAAGAATGCCTTAATCGCGGTTTATGACTTTGGTGGAGGGACTTTTGATATTTCAATACTTGAAGTAGGAGATAATGTTGTTGAGGTAAAATCCACAAATGGTGATACACACCTTGGAGGTGATAATATTGACCAGCGTATTATGGAATGGCTTATCAGTGAATTCAAAAAGGAGACAGGCATTGACCTCTCAAAAGACCGTATGGCACTGCAGCGTCTTCGTGAAGCAGCAGAAAAAGCAAAGATTGAATTAAGCAGTATGTCAGAGACAGAGATTAACCTTCCCTTTATTACTGCAGATGCCTCAGGTCCAAAACATCTTTACATTAAGTTGACACGCTCCAAACTTGAACAGATGGCAATGGACCTCTTTGAAAGGTCAATTCCTCCTATGAAGCAGGCCTTGAAAGATGCAGGGCTTGAGCCAAAGGATGTAGATGAGGTTGTCCTCGTTGGTGGGACAACCAGGATCCCCAAGATTCAGGAAATTGTGAGCGAGTTCTTTGGCGGCAAGAAGCTCAATAAGAGCGTTAATCCAGATGAGGTTGTTGCTGTCGGTGCGGCGGTTCAGGGTGGAATTATTGCAGGTGAGGTTAAGGATATTCTCCTTCTTGATGTTACTCCTCTCTCTCTGGGGATTGAGACACTTGGCGGAGTTATGACGGTTCTTATTCCGAGGAACACAACCATTCCCACAAGGAAGAGCGAGATCTTTACAACTGCTGCGGACAATCAGACGAGCGTTGAGATTCATGTTCTCCAGGGAGAAAGACCGATGGCTCAGGATAACAGGACGCTGGGCAAGTTTCATCTGATTGGGATTCCTCCTGCGCCTCGTGGTATCCCTCAGATTGAGGTTACATTTGATATTGATGCAAATGGTATACTTAATGTAAGTGCACAGGATAAGGCAACGGGCAAACAACAGAATATTACAATTACTGCATCAAGTGGTTTGACAAAGAGCGAGATTGAAAAAATGGTTAAGGAAGCAGAATCGCTTGCTGAAGAGGACAGAAAGAAGAGAGAGGTGATAGACCTCAGGAATCAACTTGACAATCTGGTTTACAATACAGAAAAGATAATGAATGAGAATAAGGCGAATATTCCCGAAGGGGAGGTAAAAAATATTGAGAGTGCATTGGGTGATGCGCGAAAGGTCCTTAACAGCAATGATGCCCAGGAATTGAGAAGAGCAATTGATAATCTTACCAGGGCATCTCACAGTATGGCTGAGATATTATACAGACGTTCCCAGCAGCAGAGGCCCCCGGACCAGAGTGGTGGAGGGAAGAAGCCGGGCGATGGTGGAGATGTAATAGACGCCGAATTTGAGGATAAAAAGTAGTTATTGAATCAGTTCTGCAATTCGTGTTAAAATAATATAATGAAGATTCTCTCCTCTGAAGAGGGACTCCAGAGGATCCTTGAAGCTCGCTACCTTGCCAGGGATGAATCCGGAAAGGTTATTGAAAACATTGACGATATGTTTAGCCGAGTGGCGACAGCTGTATCAGCAGCAGAGCTGAATTTTGGTAACGAAAACAATAAACAATTTTATAAAAATGAGTTCTACAGAATAATGAAGGAACTTAAGTTCCTTCCCAATAGCCCTGCATTGATGAATGCAGGCAGACCCCTCGGACAGCTTGCTGCCTGTTTTGTTCTCCCTGTTGAGGACTCCCTGGAAGGTATTTTTGAGACGGTAAAACGTGCTGCAATAATACATCAGAGCGGTGGCGGAACTGGATTTTCATTCTCAAGATTAAGACCAAAAGGCGACATCGTCTCAACTACAGGAGGGATAGCAAGTGGCGTGGTCTCTTTTATGGAGGTTTTTAATTCAGCAACAGAGGCAATCAGACAGGGTGGGACAAGGAGAGGAGCTAATATGGCGGTGCTCAAAATTGACCATCCTGATATTATTGATTTTATAAAATGCAAGAGGGACAAAAAGCGCCTGAACGCGTTTAACATCTCTGTTGGCATAACCGATGAATTTATTCATGCCTATGAGCACGACCTGAAATACCCTATCAGGAATCCCAGGAATGGTATGATCCTTGCCCATTATTCAGCAAGAGAAGTGATGGAGATAGTTGCGAAGGTTGCCTGGGAGACCGGGGACCCGGGGGTTTTATTTCTTGATAGAATTAATAAGGCGAATCCAACGCCGGAAATAGGAGAGATTGAAGCGACGAATCCCTGTGGAGAACAGCCACTCCTGCCATACGAGGCGTGTACACTTGGTTCAATAGATCTGAAGAAGTTTGTTGAGAATGGAAAAATAAATTACGATGAACTTGGAAAAACAGTTAAACTTGCTCTACGGTTTCTTGACAATGTAGTTGAGATAAATAGGTATCCTTTCCAGGAAATTAGAGATATATGTTTGAATAACAGAAAGGTGGGTCTTGGCATAATGGGTTTTGCACACATGCTTGTTTTATTAGGAGTTCCATACGATTCTGAAGATGCCCTTTCTGTTGCGGATAATCTGATGAAGTTCATAAGTGAGACAGCAGTCAACGAATCACGCAAACTGGCAGAAGAAAGGGGCGCCTTTAAAAACTTTAATAAGAGTATTTTTGCAAAGAATGGAGAAAGAGCGAGGAGAAATGCCACTGTTACTACAATCGCTCCTACAGGCACAATCAGCATGATAGCGCGCACAAGCAGCGGGATAGAGCCCATATTTTCTCTTGCTTACATAAGGAGGGCAGCGGATGTGGAGATGTTCCACATAGATGAGATGTTAGAATCAATTTTACCTCGCTACAGTAGAATAAAGGTGAAAATTATTAAAACAATAAAAGAGGATGGTCGTATAAAAGATAAAAGATGGGTGCCGCTGGAGTTAAAAAAAATTTTCCCCATTTCGTACGATATAAAACCAGAATGGCACATAAAGGTTCAGGAGGTATTTCAAAAATATGTGGAAAATGCGGTGTCCAAAACAGTTAATATTCCTCATTACTCAAGACCTGTTGATGTTTTAAGGTTATACGAATATGCCTTTAAAAGCAAAATAAAGGGTATCACTGTTTACCGTGATACTTCAAAATCTCGTCAGGTTCTCTGTGTGGGATGCGGGGTGGAACGGAGGAAATAGATATTGCAGAATATTTTATACCAATTGAGTGTGAGACACTCGCCCCGAAACCCAGATAGTGTGTCCATGAACTTCCGAGACATCATTACCCTGCCTCTAATAACGAGATTAATCTTAGAATTAGAATGAAATTGAACCTTCTGTAGTTCTATGTTATAATTAAAAAATGAATCTTCCGCAAACCATTGCCGAATTAAGGGCATCAGAGTACTCCTGTATTCCTGTAAAGGCGGAGATTAAGAGAAATGTAATTAAGAAATTACAGAATTCAGGCAATATTTTCCCTGGAATAGTCGGATACGATGACTCAATAATACCACAGATCATAAATGCCATTTTTTCAAGTCATAACATAATACTCCTTGGCGAACGGGGTCAGGCAAAATCAAGAATACTCAGAAGTTTGCAAAATCTTCTTGACGATCATATCCCTATCATAAAGGGTTGTGAAATTAACGATAATCCATTCAGCCCTGTCTGCAAAAGATGTAAAAATATCCTCTCAAAAATGGGAGAAAATACAGAGATTGAATGGATTGATAGAGAGCGGAGATACGGTGAAAAATTAGCAACGCCGGACATTACAATAGCAGACCTTTTAGGCGAGGTTGACCCCATCAAGGTTGCTGAGGGCAGGTATCTTTCAGACGAACTGACAATCCATTTCGGTCTGATTCCACGGACTAACAGAGGCATTTTTGCAATTAATGAAATTCAGGATCTTCCTGAAAGGGTCCAGGTGGGCTTGCTCAACATAATGGAGGAGGGTGATATCCAGATCAGGGGATACAAGATACGACTTCCCCTTGACATAATGATTGTTGCAACAGCAAACCCTGAGGACTATACAAACCGCGGCAGAATAATAACGCCATTAAAGGACAGATTTGATGCGAGAATCAGAACCCATTATCCAAATGACAGGGAGACAGAGATTAAAATTATGGTATCTGAGAGCAGGAACAGATTTACGCCGGGGATGAATGTTCTTGTGCCTGAATTCATGAAAAAAATAATAAGCGAGATTACATTTCAGGCAAGAAGGTTGCCGGAAATAAACCAAAGATCCGGGGTCTCGGTGAGGATGACTATTACAAATTATGAGACATTGCTTGCAAATGCTGAGAGGAGAAGCATTCTGAATAAGGAGAGGGATGTTGTCCCCCGTATCAGTGACCTTTATTCTCTGATTCCATCCATGTTCGGCAAGATTGAGATTGAATATACTGGCAGGGATGAGAACGAAATAGAGTTGTTTCAAAAACTTATAAATAAATCGGTAAAAATTGTCTTTGATGAGTATTTTAAGGTAGATGAATTTCAAAATATCATTGATACATTCAATAATGGCGCCTGGATGGATGTTTCAGATACTACGCCGTCAGAGGAATATCAGAGTTTTTATAATGAATTTAATAACTTAAAGTCAAAAATAGAGATTCTCGGATTAAAGGACTCTGGAGGTGAACTTGCATCTGCGATAGAATTTATTCTTGAGGGTCTTTACCTGCATAATATGTTAAACAAGGATAAAGTGGAGGGGAAAACACATTACAGAGGAGGGCTCGTCAAGAGGATATAACTTTATGTTTTTTAGATATTCAAAATTACAGAACCCAAATATTGCAATAAATTTCAATCTTGAGAAGGCGGTGGATAGTTTTATTAATAATCTTCTTGAGTCAAACAATGTGGCAGAGGCACTTTCACGTTTATTGAGGGAGGGAGTGGAGGACTCTGAATACAAACTTCAGGGGATTGAGAATATTATGGAGAAACTGAGAGAGCTGAAGGATGCGTATTTTCATAGATATAATGTCTCAAAAGTCAGAGAGGACCTTCTCAGAAAACTTGAAAAAATAGCAGAATCTCGCATTGGCATCTCTGAATTAAAAAAAATTAAAAAGGACTTTTTGAAAAACATCAGACAGGATGAATATATTAAAAAACTTGCAGAACGACTCAATTATCCTCCACCCTATACAAAGAAAGACATTTCTGATTTTGGAGAATTAATGAACAGATATAATCTCAGGTTTAGCGGCAGTGAGCCATTAACTTTTAATGATGCCATTGAAATATTTAGAAAATTACAGCGCATTGAAGAACTTGAAAGGTATTTAAGAAACGAAGACATAGATGCTATTGATTCCTCTGATGTACTGGATTTACTGGGGCGTGATTCAACTGAGTCATTAAATACGATGAGGCATATAATTCAGCAAATAGAATCCAGCGGTTATATCAGTATAACAGATGGTAGAATAGAACTGACTCCGAAAGGAATCAGGCGCATTGGCGAAAAAGCATTGATGGATATTTTTCAGAGACTAAGTAAAGATAGTTTTGGATTCCACGAATTGAAGATTTCAGGGAACGGTGATATGTTAACAGGAGGAAGGAGGAAATTTAGATTTGGAGATACCTTTGATGTTGATATAGTGAATACAATAAAAAATTCACTGATGCGGTATTCTCTGAAGGATAAGAAATTCAATATTACACCGGATGATTTTGAGATTTATGAAAAGGAATCATCCACGCGGTTAAGCACTGTCCTGTTACTGGATATGAGCTGGTCAATGTCCTGGGGAAATAAATTTACTGCCGCAAAAAAGGTAGGGATTGCAATGGAAGAGCTTATCAGGACGAGATTTCCTCAGGATAAACTTTTTATAGTAGGATTTTTTACTGTCGCCGTCGAACTTAAGCCATATCAATTGCCCACGCTTGACCTTAATCTGAATGACCCCTTCACCAATATTCAGGATGCCCTGTTACTTGCTGATAGGTTACTTGCTCGCGAACACAATTTAAATAAATTGGTAATCCTTATAACTGATGGACAACCCACAGCATATTTTGAATCAGGGATTCTTGAGGTGGAGTGGCCTGTTTTTGGAATCAGTCCTAAATCCTTTGAAAAAACACTGGAGGCAGTTTATCTCCTTACAAAACACAATATAAAAATCAATACATTTATGCTTGATAGCAACCCAGTCCTTGTTCAATTTGTGGAGGAGATGATGAAAATCAACCATGGTAGGGCATTCTTTACTACCCCCGAATCTCTCGGAAGTTATCTCCTTGTTGATTACCTGGACAGGAAGAGGAAACTCATTAATTAGAATCTGAGAGTATGGCGAGATTGAGTGAAGAACAATTAAAATTACTCGTTGAATTAAAGGATACAATATCTTCATATTCGGATATTGACAAAATACTTAAATTTGGTCTGGATAAAACAATTGAGATTGCAAAAATGGATGCAGGCGTTATTTATCTCATTTATAAAAGCGGTGAACTTTTGCTAAAGGCGTCTTCCGGTTTACCGAAGGCATTTTTAAAGGGTGTTGAAAAAATGTGGCTTGGTGAGGGTATAACAGGGAAGGTTGCAATGAGCGGAAAAATTGAATCAGTTCCAGACCTTTCAAAAGATGAGAGGGTGGCAAGGAAAACCGTTAAGAGATTAAAAATAAAGGGTTTTGTAAGCGTTCCATTGATGGGAGAGAATGAAATTCTTGGTGTTATGAATATTGTATCCTACAGGATTGTTAAATTTGATGAGACATTTATAGAGTTTTTAAAAAAGTCAGGAGAGTTTATCGGGAGTGCAATAAATAATATTATTATTTATCAAAGGGTTCAGCAGCAGATTGAAAAAATGAAGAAGTTGAACGACATCACTCTGGAGATGACAATGCTACTTAATCCCTCAGCGATTCTTGAGAAGATTCCTGAATATGTGAAAACACTCTTCCAGGTTAAAGATTATGCAATTATTTTTAATAAAAATCTGAAACTTATTTCAAAGATAAAATCGTTGAAAGAAGTAAGGACTTCTGGATTCAGGAAGGTGCGGATTGGATTTTTGAGGCCATCCCTGGGCAAATTTATTTTTGATGCAGGGAAGGAAAAAGTGATTATTATAAAGGACTACTTTTCTGATACGCGTTTCCCCATTCCTCAGCAAGATGATAAAATGTTCAGGACCTCGCGCTCAATTATTGGTACCAGATTGACCTTCGGTAGGAATAATCTCGGGATAATGGTTGTAGGTAGCCACAGGGTTAATGCTTTTGATAAAGAAGATGAACATATTTTCAAACTTTTCTCCGCATGTGTATCAGCGAGTATTGGGAATGCGCTCCTATTTTATGACCTCAGATATTCATTCAGACGACTGAGAGCAGCCCAGAAGGTTATTGTTAAAGGTGAAAAGATTGCCGCTCTAATCCGGCTGGCAACACAGATTACACACAGAATTAAAAATTCCCTTGGTGCAATGCAGACATCCTTGGATATACTGACTAAGGAAGAGGGAGTTTCACAGGATGGAAGCGAATTACTGGAAGTTCTCAGAATGGAGAATAAGAAATTAAACAAACTCGTTGATGATTTCTTTGAATTTGCAGGTCCGGAGACCAAAAATTATGAGAACGTTTGTATAGCTGATTTTCTGAGCGAAACATTAAATACGTTCATGGAGGAAAACGAAAGAAAGAACATCAGGATAGTAAAACGGTATGACAGAAAGATTACAAATATCAGGATTAATCCAGGAAGATTTTCTTGTCTGATAAGGCACCTTTTAGAAAATGCCATGGAGTCCATAACGGACAGCAGGGGCTTGATTGAGGTGGGATATCGCTTAATAGGACAGAATAGTTCAAGACCAAAGTTTGTAGAGTTCTTTGTAATGGATAATGGCTGCGGGATAGAACCAGTGGTAATTCCAAAAGTTATGGAGCCATTTTTTACAACCAAGCCCGGTGGTAATGGACTTGGACTTTCAATTGTTGAGCGTATTGCTGAACAGCATGGTGGAACTGTTGCAATAGAGAGTGCTAAAGGTAGGGGGACCTGCGTCAGGGTCATCATTCCTGTGAGGTAATTTTTATGGACCGTATTCTCATTGTTGATGATGAGCCAGGAATCAGGAAAGCCCTTTCGCTTCTTCTAAAAAAGGAGGGATATGATATTATTACTGAAAGTAATGGAATTTCTGCTTTGGGTGTTATTAACAGCACTCCGGTTGACCTTGTTATATCTGATTTAAAGATGGCTCCCCTCACAGGCATTGAACTTTTGAAGGAAATAAAAAAGATTGATGCATCAATTGAAGTTATAATGATTACTGCCTTCGGGACGATTGATTCTGCTGTTACAGCAATGAAAGAGGGTGCCTCTGACTACATAACAAAGCCCTTCAACAGTGATGAATTAGTTGTGAGGATAAGAGGTTCTCTTGAGAAGAGAAGATTGAAAAAGCGACTTCTACAACTTGAGGATGAATTGAAATCCAGCAGTGTTTTTTTTGGTATGGTCGGAAAGAGCAAGGAATTAAAAGGCATATTTGACACAATCTCACGTGTGGCCCCAACGGAGTCAACTGTTCTAATTACCGGTGAGAGCGGAACTGGGAAGGAGCTTGTTGCAAGGGCAATCCATGAACTCTCAAATCGTAGGAGACGGCAGATCGTCGTTGTTAATTGTGCAGCCATCCCAGAGTCGCTTCTTGAGAGTGAATTATTCGGCTATGAAAAAGGGGCATTTACAGGAGCCCAGAACTCCAAAAAGGGGCTTTTTGAAGAAGCGGACAATGCCACAATTTTTCTTGATGAGATTAGCTCCGCACCATTGTCCATTCAGGCAAAATTATTGCGTGTCCTTGAGTCAGGAGAGATACGAAAATTGGGCTCAACAAAAAGTAGCAAGGTTGATGTTAGGGTAATCGCAGCCACAAATAAAGATTTACAGGAAGAGGTTAAGAAAGGTACTTTTAGAGATGATTTACTCTACCGCTTGCAAGTGATAGAAATAAATATTCCACCACTGCGAAAAAGGAAGGAAGACATACCATTGCTTGCTCAACATTTTTTGAATCATTACAGATTAAAATTCAACAGGAATATAGAAGAGATTACGCCGGAGGCAATGGAGCTCCTGATGAAATATGATTACCCCGGTAATATCCGTGAACTTGAAAATATTATAGAACAGGCAGTAGTGGTGGCAAATAGCAATGTTATTAGTCAAAATGATTTACCTGATTCACTCAGAGACAGGAGCAGGTTACCCTTTGATACTGCCTTTGATAATCTTACACTTAAAGATATAGAAAGGATGGTTATCATAGATAAACTGAAAAAGAGCGGTGATAATCTCAATAAAGTGGCGAGGGGGCTCGGCATCAGCAGAACCACTCTTTGGAGAAAGATGAAGGAACTGGGACTGATTGACAAAAAGAATTTTCACTTTTAAACAGGTGTTTCATTTTGAAAACATCATTGTAGATAAAAATTTTAATTTGAAATTTTTCCCTTTATACTCCACTTTTTTTTAAAGATTTTTTTGATTCAACAAACAGAAGTGGCACGATTATTGCAATCATAATATATGATAGTATGCCTATCAATAACGGACTAAAAAAATTAAGGGTTGTCCTTGTTGAAGATGATGCAATTCAGGCGAATTTAATTACCAGATCGCTCTCTGGTGTAGTGGGAGAGATTAAATTAATCAGGTCTGGAAAGGACCTCCTTACCTTTCTTGAGTCATCATCTTGTGATTTTATCTTTATTGACCACCATCTACCCCAGAAACTTGGACTTGAAGTTATAGAAGAACTCAAAAAAAGAGACTTATTGAAAATACCAACAGTTATACTTGTAGAACCTGGCAAAGAGCCAGTTGTAGTGGATGCTTTGAAACTCGGTGTTTTTTCTTTTGTGATTAAAACCGGGAGTTTCTGGTTATATCTTTCAGGGATCATTGAAAAGGGGCTTGAATGGGCAAAGCAGTTCTCTTCACAGAAGAGCGATGGAAATGGTAAGTATTATCTCCTTGATAAACTGACGAATATTCCAACGGAACGCGTTTTTATGCTCTCTATTAAGAACGAATTAAAACGCGCCCAGCGATATGGACGAAACTATATGCTCGTTATTCTGGATATTATGGGATTAAGCAAGATAAATCAAACATTTGGAGATGAGACGGGAGACAAGGTATTAAAATTGATTGCATCAGGAATTCAAACGACAATCCGTGGTTCTGATATGGTTTTCAGGCATACTGGTGGAGAAGGATTTAGCGGAGATGAAATCCTTTTGCTCTTAGAAACAGATGAAAGGGGCAGGGATGTTGTAATTGAACGGGTAAAATCAGCGATTAAGACAACGACTCAAACTTTTAATCCATCAATGGACATCAATGTAAATATCGGTAGTATCCCTTTATCAGGTGATGTTAAGGACCCTTTAAAACTCGCATTGGAATCAATTAAAAAAAACGCTAATCAATTATTTTTCTTAAAAGAGCCCTGAGTTTTTTACCTCTGTTCCAGATCCACCGGGCAAATGGTTTGGTGGCAATGAGTTCATTTATGAAATATTCTACAATTTTATCAGAGTAATGCACAAATTCAGGACATTTGATTCCAGAGTCAGAAAGGAATTTCAGTGTATTTTTTGTGTCATACTTTGTATCAATAAATGCGTAGGTGAGTCCCTCAACAGGAATATCTACAAGACTGCTTATTGCTTTGACAATTTTACTCTTCATTGGATATTCAAGGACGGGAAGAATCGGTTTTAGATTCATCTTTTTCAATGGCTTGAAGGTCTCAAGTTTCTCGCAGACAATATCAATGAAATCAGAATAGGTTGGTGGATTCGGGTCCGTAAGGCAGAAGGTCCTGTTTATTGTCTCCGGTTTTCTGCTTAAGTAATTTATTGCATTTACCACAAAATCAACAGGAACGAGTGGCACAGTGCTTTCGTCGCTCACTGGTGTAATAAAATGGACCCCAAGGGTTAAGAGAAGAATTATGTAATATGGTCCGTCAATCTTATCCATTTCGCCTGTTCTTGTGTCGCCGATGACAGCCCCTGGTCTGAAGATTCTTACAGGAATGTAGCCAAAGTTATTTCGCACTGTCTTCTCAGATTCAAATTTGCTCCAGGCATACCAGTTTGAGAATCTCTGCCCTTCGTCAAAATTGTATTCATAGAATGTTCCATTGAAGTCGCCTGCTACAGCAATACTGCTTACATGATTGAAGGAATTGAGGTTCTTTATGGAACGAGCAAGGTTCAGGATGTTCTTTGTGCCATTGACATTTACCGCCCTTGCTGTTTCTTTATCTATCCCCAGATCATAGACAGCGGCAAGATGGTACACATCCGTAATTTCGCCTTTGATTCTTTCAAGTTCTCTTTTGTTGTTGATGACATTTTTATCTCTGATGTCTCCCTTCACACTGTGAATATTTAATCTCTTTTTTTCTTCAATGGAATTTAATAATGACTTGAGTTTGTTGACGGAGTGCTTTCTTGTAAGAATAAATACGCGATCGCCACTTTCAAGGAGGGATTTAAGGAGTCGTTTTCCTATAAACCCGGTCGCTCCTGTTATGAGAACATTCCTCTGCATACTGCTAAAACAAAAGTTATTTTCTCACCCTTTTTATTTTTTAATATTAGCTTCTTTTTGTTTGAGTGCAATCATAATTAGTGTTTTACCTTCCTGGACCACTTCATTTTTCTGATTTAACAATTTTTTCTCAAAGGTAATGATTCCCCTATCGCCTTTACTCGTCAGACGCTTCTCAATCGCCTTATTTTTAAGCACTACTGTATCGCCGATAAAAATCGGTGCTCTGAAATTCCAATCTTTTATGCCCAGAAATGCCACCACATGCACAGGTGGTGTTCGTGTGCTCAAGCCAGAGGCAATTGAAAAGCCGAGCATACCGTGAGCAATTCTTCTACCGAAGATGGTGTTTTTTGAGTATTCTTCATCTACATGTAATTGATTAAAATCACCAGATAATCCTGCAAAATTTATGATATCCGCCTCTGTAATTGTTCTGCCCGGAGATGTCCATTCATCCCCTACCTCTATATCTTCATAATAGAGTGGGTCGCAGGTCTTCATAATGCCCTCCTTTGGTATTTTAAAATGAAATTTTTGCACCAAATAATTATTCTGTCAAGTAAATGAAGAGAAAACAACATTAAATTCTTTCTGTTATTATTACTTTAAAATGTCACATATTTGGTATTTAATCAGGTGTTCATTGGCTTTAGCCTGCGGCTACCTCCGTGGACTTTGATACCTACCTTCACTTTTACCAAATTGCCTCCACTCTTATTTTACCTCCCCTCCACTTTTCTAATCTCCCTCCCTTGGTGGGAGGGGATAATGGGGAGGGAAGCCAATAAAAAGGGCGGGATTGCTCCCGCCCCACAGTAATCAACATGGATTCGCTCGGTTAAGGCAGATTGTTCTGTCTGTAATCTGGATAGAGCCAGTTGCCGCAGATATCTGTTGGCCTGCCACCTGCAGCGGTTACAGAGCCACCAACTATCGTGAGGTTGCAGTCCTTTATGATGTTGTTGGGAGGAGCATCACAATTTGTGAATGTAACCTGCCAGACCGTTGTGGGAACACTGTAATTCGTTGTATCCTCAACACTTGCAAGCGTAACATCGCCAGCACAACTGCCGCCAGGGCATTGACATCTACAACTACCGGTTCCATAACCGCTCAACTGCAAATCGTCTGCTGAAAGTGAGCCCACATCCATCCTGTCGTCGCTTTCTGCGGGCGTATCAAATACAATAAACACCTGGTTCTGGGTTATGGTAAATGGTCCAGGATAGCCCTGGGTATAAACCCTTGTTGCATCTGTCTGAACATAATTCGCAGGCGGCTGATTGTTACTTACTACGTCGTATGGCAGTGAGAAATCACGGAAGTTGTCATTTGGATTCAGTTCGTATAACAAATCCCCATTGCCATCAAGGGTGTTTCCTGCTTTGTCCTTAACAGCATAACTGATGGTAAGGTCTGCGCCATTCAGATTCTCGTCAGGGGGTCCATTTAATACCCATACAGTGCTCTTTGCACACCGGAAATACCTCTCTTCAGTAGAGGTTTGGACAGTAACCGGACTTCCACCCTTTAAGAGTGAGAGATTCTGTGGAATCAGGGTTGTGTTATCCATCAGGTTATCCTTTGGGTCCGGGGTCTGGAACAGGACAAATGCCTGGTTATTCTTAATCTCATTTGTACCGAATGGTCCCGGATCATTCGTTGTATAAATGCCCCATACCCTGTTCGCAAGATTGGGCGCATCACCATCATAGGTTACATAAAATTCAAAGATGGCATCATTGTCATTGCCATCATACTCAGAGTCATTGCAGAGATATGGCTTCTGGAATACCCCGCATGTTGTGTCATTGGGCATCTCTTTCTTGTGAATGGAGTTGCAGTGGACAATTGCTGTGTATCTTCCGAGTGAGAGCGTTCCACCTGTCTTAATCGCCTGAGGTCTGAAGAAGAAGGAATAATAATATGAATTGCAACTGCCTGATGATGTTGGGTCAGCGCTTTCGACAAGGGTGTCAGGTGCGCCATCGCCATTTATGTCAACATACCAGTCGCCGCTTATTGCATTCCCACTCGGGTCTCTGATTTCAATGGACGAATTTGATATTTCATCCTTATCCATTGCATCCCCGAAATTAAATTCTAAATAGCCGTTATTGTTAGCATCTGATAATGTCGGGTCTAAATAGTCACCATCTTCATTCAGTCCAACACCTGTAAGCCATAGGTCATAGGCATAAGTCCAATTAAATAACCACGGCATGTTGAAGGATGGATACGAGAACATATCCATCAAGGTAAGTTGAAAATCTGATGCTGCATCTATGTAGTCATCAAGAAATCCACCGCCCATGCTTCCATTTCCATCCATCTGAATACCAAGGGCGCTCTTGGTGTTAGCGGATGTTATGGTCAGGAGATAATTATCACAAGGGGTTGCAGGCGCTGTGCAGATTACCTTGAAATTGGTCCCGGTCCTGAAGGTTAATTCATTATTCTTTCCCTCAGTCCATCTCACGCTTGCGGTGTCAATGGCATTAACCCCGGATGTCTGGTTGTTGTTTGTGATTTCCTCAAGTTTGACATCAGGTGTAAGTGATGTATCCATGGGAAGGTCAAATCTTATGTAAAAAACCCACGGTGGCTGGTCCCATTGACCGGTTGGCTCAATCTCAATGTCAATCACATGTGGATAGATATAAAAACTGTTGTTCTGGCCTGTATCCATGTCAGATGAAGTAAATCCATTGGTTTCCTTCGGTGTTAATTTGCTTTTATCCAGTGAACACTTGAGAGAAAAGAGCAACAGACCAACAAATATTAGTGTTGTAGATAATATTATTTTTTTTCTCAGCATGTTTATTCCTCCTTTTTTAATCATTTATAAACCTAATCAAACCTTATTGTGGCTGATGCAAAGATTGACCAGATATTAGTTGTTTCATGTGGTTCAATTGAGAGTTCGTGTATATGTTCATCGTCATCCCAGTTGGTCCAGTAGTTTGCAAGCAGGTCAATTACGAGGTTCTTTGATGCCTCAATGCCAAGCCCGATGCGATAATCGGTCTGGCTTATTGTATTCACATTGCTTGTCTTTGTGTCATCCGGAATTGCAAATGCGGTATAAGAAACTGTCCTTGTTCCGGTTCCATCCTCATAAGTGGACTTTGTCTGATAACTGCCTGAATTCAGCACTGTGCTCTCGTCATTCCTTGTTATTATTATGAAATGTGATGCACCCAGCCGGAGATTCAATCGCTTTGTGAGTCGGACATCAGCAGCAAGAGGAATCTTAAAATAGGTTGTTGTTACCTCATTCTTGTAGGACTGTTCATAAGCGGATTCATCAGTGTCACGCTCATCATAGTTTCCTGATATCGGGTCATAATCAAGTGGTGCATCAATTGCATCCCCATCATTATTTCTGTCTGTCCTTGACACAGATGTGAATGAATATGCGCGTTTCACATCCACGGTCCTCTTAACCTGCTCAAAGCCGATTCCAAGGGCAACCCGGAGGAGGTTTGTTACATCTATAACATCAGCAAGTAAAAGAGAATAGCCCGTGCCAGAACCATTCTTGCCTGAATAATTTATGACCTCATTGCTCTGTGTGTCTGTTCTGATTTGGGTCACTGAATTGCTTTCACTCGTTGTATCCCTTGTCTCTTTCCTGCCGTCAGCCACATCACGGGATGTTATTGCAAGGGCGCCATCTATACGAAGTGTATGATTCTTTACAACCGGCAGATATGTCTTTACCCGGATGCCAATATTGTTGCCGTCGGATGGAAGTGCATCTTGAATGCCATTAATTGCCGGGTCACCTACTGCACCAATCAGGGTCTCACTCAGGGTTGCTGATTCAACACCCCTTGTCCATGTGGCGTTCCTCTGGGTACTGCTGTATTTTCCTGAACCACTATCAGTTATGAGTGTATATCCAACATCAACGCCGATCTTTGTCTTTTCTTTTGGCTCAAATTTTGCGCCGACCATAAACCCTATGTTTGAACCACCTACATCAATCTTTGCCTCGGATTTGTCTGAGTAATTCTCAAGGACTGTTCCTGTGTTCAGGTCTGTCTCTATGTAGGAAATATCAAAGGTTGAACGAGAATTCCTTGATTCACCGGAATTGAAACCAAGGAGAACGCCTCCGCCCAGACTGAACTTTGGATTCACAGGCACGCCATATCCTAACAGAACCTCATACTGGCTATTCTCGGTCCATGCCTCACCGGCGACATTCCTTAAAATGCTCCTGTCTGATTTGTAATCACCGTTGTCATCAAAGAAGTCCGTCTCAGCCCGGTTGAAGAAGCCCTGCTCACCGGTCCCGACGAATGTGGCTGGACTAATAAATGTGGGCCATGCAGGTGTAAAGCCAGCTGCTGGCAGATATACCCAGTTAGAGGTTTTCTGCCTTGTTGTGTCAAACATTAAAAACAACTTGCCCGGTACCGATTCAGGCAATCCAAACCAGCCAATCTGGAAACGATTTGCACTGGATGTGTTGTGCAGATTGGTGTAAACCTCATAACCCTTGAAGTCAGAAAGATACCCAGGATAGAAGAATAAATCAAAATTGTCCTCAAGCAGTCCGAAGGTATTCTCGCTTTTGAGTGACTGGTCATTAATTGCCATCGCATTAACGCTCAAAAGTAGTGTAATCACAAGAGCAGATCCAAATCCTCTCTTCATTAAATTACCTCCTGCGTATAGAATTTTAAACATATTACCATAATTGATGTAATTAAACTTTACTTTATTTAAATTCTTATGTCTGTGATTATAATCACATTTTGGAAAAATTTTACAATTAAACCGTATGCCCATATAATTACATAATAAAAATATACCAATATATAAAAATGTCAAGTTTTTTTTAGTAATGATGATTCTATTTTGAAATGTCACACAGGAAGAGTTGATGTAAATTATCCTTACTTATGAGATCTGAAGCCCTGAAGTGCTGAAGGTATCCAATGAGAAGCAAATGGTAAAAAAGTCATTTGCTTTCGCCAAATTGCCCACCACTCTTATCTCCCCTTCACTTTTCTAATCTCCCGCCCTTGATGGGAGGGGATAATGGGGAGGGTGAGAGTGGCATCCCTCATTTAAGAGCAACCCAGACCTTCAGAAGTTGAAGAGCAGGATTATGGGAATGCCTACGAGCATAGATTAAGAGACCGAAGCAATCATTTGGGTCCCATTGCCCTCTGCCTTCGGGACGCCACCTCACCCATTCCCCCTTACCCCATACTCCATAATCCTCGTCTCCTATTCACCTTCTTAAATGTTATCACGGGAAAAAAGATACTTACTTCAAAAATTCTTGTATTTATTGTATAATTTTTTTGATGGAACTGTTTGAGAAACAGCTCAGAGAAAATCTTGAGAAGAATGCGCCAGTTGCTGAGCTAATGAGACCCAGGTCACTTAATGAATGCCTTGGTCAGGAGCATCTCATCGGTGAAGGTAAAATCATTACAGAAATTGTAAAATCAAAAAATGTGCCTTCTCTTATTTTTTGGGGACCTCCTGGTAGCGGGAAGACCACCCTTGCACGCCTTGTTGCAGAGGCAAGGGGAGACAATTTTGTCCAGTTTTCTGCAGTCGTATCAGGTGTGAAGGAGATCCGAGAGATAATTAAAAAAGCACTTGATGAGTTAAAATACAATAATAGGAGAACCATCCTCTTTGTTGATGAAATCCACCATTTCAACCGTTCCCAGCAGGATGCCTTTCTGCCTTATGTTGAAAAGGGAATAATAATTCTGATTGGTGCAACAACAGAGAATCCATCCTTTGAGATCAATTCAGCGCTCCTCTCAAGGTGCAAGGTTCTCGTGTTAAAGCCATTGACAAAAGAAAATATTTTTGCTATACTCCAGAAAGCAATAGTTAATAAGGAAAGAGGACTTGGGAGTTTGAATCTCATTGTTAGTGATGAAATCGTTGAACTTATAGCAGAGTATGCCAATGGCGATGCCCGTTCTGCATTGAATACTCTTGAACTTTCCGCATTCATGACAGAGCCAGACCAGGATGGTTTCAGACGGTTGACAATTAAGACCGTTTCTGAGGCGATACAAAAGAAGCCACTCATTTACGATAAGGATAGGGATGAGCACTATAATGTGATTTCTGCGTTCATAAAGAGCATGCGCGGCTCTGACCCTGATGCTGCTGTCTATTACCTTGCAAGGATGCTTGAGGCAGGAGAGGACCCGCTTTTTGTGGCTCGCAGAATGGTGATCTTTGCCTCCGAAGACATAGGCAACGCTGACCCCCAGGCGATTCAGGTGGCTGTGTCCGCAATGCAGGCCTTTGACCTTGTTGGAATGCCTGAGGGCTGGATACCCCTTGCCCAGTGCGCAACATACCTTGCTTCTGCGCCAAAATCAAATGCGTCCTATCTCGCTTATTTAAGGGCAAGAGAGGATGTCAGGAAGGAGGGCAATCAGCCGGTTCCTGAAAAACTCAGAAATCCTGTTACTCCCCTTATGGAGAAATTGGGTTATGGGAGGGATTATAAATATCCCCATAATTTTGAGGGACATATAATTCCTGGAGAGGAGTATCTTCCGGAAAAGTTGAGGGGCAAAATCTATTATACGCCTGTGGATGTGGGCTATGAGAAGAAAATCAAGGAGCGACTTGATAGGATTAAAAATTACGGAAAAGGAGGTGAAAAGTGATGAAAAGGTTATTTACATTCACCCTTGTGATATTTTTATTCACATCTGTCTCATTTATGGGTTATGCAGAGGAAAAGGTGATTTCAGGCAAGGTAGTTGCTCTTGATGCAAAGGGAGGCACTGTGAAAATCAAGACAGCCGATGGGAAGGAAGAGGCGTTGAAGGGAACTGAGGAGCAACTTTCTGAAATCAAACTTGGTGATGAGGTGGAAGCAGTTGTGAATGATGGCAAGATTGTATCCATTCATTTGCTCGCGGGTGATGAACTGCCTGCGGAGGAATCACCCAAGTAAAGCCAACATTTTTTCTCTTGGTCATTAATTAAGCCCCGGGAAATCCGGGGCTTTTTTATATCCCACAATATTCCTAATAACGTCCAAAACCTGTATTGCGATAAAAATATGGTGAGGCATGCACTGAAGCGATATACCGAGGGCGTCAGTGAGTTTGTGAACAGGTGAAAGGCGAAGTGCGAAGTTATCCCCACCCTATACAAATAATGAATTGGTCTTCGCCTGCGGCGGAAGCTAATAGTCGCTCTGGGTCTTGCCGAACCATATCATCACGAAGTCTGGAATGATTCCGGATTTAAGAATTATCTTGCAATCATAAAAATAACTACCTAATATATTTTTTATGAGTTTTGTCTTAGCACTTCTGCTATTAATCCTTGCAGGAATCCTCTGCAACTATTTTTTGAATAAAATTTATAGAGAGCCGGATATCCCTGATGAACTCCATTTTGTTAAAACCCGAGATAATGTTTTGATTACACTCCACAGATACCTTCCTCGGGGAGAGAATCAGCATGGCGAGCCCGTCCTTTTTTGCCACGGTCTCGGAGCAAACAAATACAACCTTGATTTTGATGAGCGATACTCTCTTGCAAGATACCTTACCAGAAGGGGTTATGATTCATGGGTAATATCATTAAGGGGTGCTGAATCATTGAGCACCAGGGGATTTATCGGAAGGATAAACTGGGACTTTAATTTTGATACATTTGTTGAATATGATATAAAGGATGCCATTGATTACATACTTGAAAAAACTAACAAGAAGGCAGTCCACTGGGTAGGTCATTCAATGGGTGGAATGCTCCTTTATGCCTGTGCAATTCGCTGGGGTAGTGAAAGGATAAAGAGCGGTGTGACACTTGGTTCACCTGTGGGATTCAATAAGGTAGACAGGCATGTGAAACTTCTCATCAATACCGACCTGTTTCTTAAAAATTTAAAAAAATTACCTCTCAATATCATTGCCCGCTGGACCGCCCCTCTTACAGGCTTATTCAGAAGCAAAATCATAACCCACCAGATGAATCCCGAGAATGTGGATTTTAGGGTGATAAGGCGCGCCCAATTCAATGCTGTTACCCCGCTCTCAACAAAACTTCTCATGCAGTTCAGGGATTGGCTTGAGAATGATGAATTCAGAACATTTAACAAAAATTTGAATTATAAAGAGAATCTTGATAAAATAAATATCCCTGTTCTGGTGATAGCAGGGAAGAAGGACAAGATGGCTGTTATTGATGATGTAAGATATGCCTACGAAAAAATTACCTCAAAGGATAAACAATATCTTGAACTTTCCTGTGAAAATAATTTTTCTTCTGACTACGGACACATTGATATAGTATTCGGAAAGCGGGCTCCTGAGGAGGTCTTCCCGGTGATACTGGCGTGGCTTGATAGATACAGGGGATGAAATTATGATTACAAGAAGAAATTTTATCAAGGGGTCAATATGGGCAAATATCTTTTTGTGGTCATCTGGCTTAATGATACAGGGCTGTAAAAGGAAGGGATTAGAAGGGTTAAAATTTCTCTCAAATAGAGAATCATTAACTTTAAGTCAATTTGCACTAAGGATTCTTCCTCCCGGTGGAAACATTCCTCCATCTGCTGAGGAGGTGCAGGTTGTGGAAAAGATTGATGACGCGTTATCAATTGAAGACAAAGACATCCAGAAGCAATTCTCAGGAGCACTTTTTATTTTTGAATATGCCCCGCTATTCTCATTAAATTTTTCCCGTTTTTCATCCCTCTCTGAGGATGCCCAGATTCAGGTTATGAAGGAGTGGAGTAAGAGCAGGTGGCTTATAAAAAGGAGCATATTCAATGCCATTAAGGACCTGTGCATGTTCATGTATTATACAACCCCGGCAGTGTGGCAGTATATGGATTATGATGGGCCGTTGGTTAAGAGGTGAGTGATGGAGATAGACGGAAGAGACATAAAAAATAAGGCGGACTTTAATACAGATGTGTGCATTGCTGGTTCCGGTGCTGGCGGGGCAGTTCTTGCACGGGAGTTGAGCGCCCTCGGATTGAAGACCCTTATCCTTGAGGCAGGAAATTATTATATTTCAAAGGATTTTAATCAGAGAGAAGAGACAATGTATCCAGCGCTCTATATGGCAAAGGGACAGCAGTTTACAAAGGATATGACCATCAGTGTGCTCCAGGGGAGATGCGTGGGAGGGAGCCCTGTGGTCAATATGTGTGACTGTGTTTCAATATCCGAGAAACTATTAAAATTCTGGGAGAAGAAATTTAATGTAAAAGGAATTGATTATAAGGATGTGAATAATATTGTTAATCAAATTTATGAAGAACTAAAAGTAAATAAAATCAGAGAGGAGGATCTTAATAAAAATAATCAAAAACTTAAAGGGGGAACAGAAAAGGCAGGATACCGTGGTGAGACATTTTATCATAACAGGCATGGATGTGTGGGCTGCGGGTATTGTCTCATTGGCTGTGCCTATGATGTAAAAAAGAATACTCTCACGGTCTATGTCCCTGAAGCGCTAAAGAATGGCGCAGAGTTAATCTTTAATTGTTCTGCGGAACGATTAATTATAGAGAATGGAAGGGTCAGAGGAATGATTGCTAAATCAGCCAGAGGTGCAGAGGTAAAGGTTAATGCAAAAATTGTAGTTATTGCATGTAGCGCAATTCATACACCAAGGGTCCTTTTAAATTCAGAAATTATCAAAAGCAGATTTCTTATAGGTAAAAACCTCTCGCTTCAGCCACAATTGCCTATTGTCGCCTGGTTCAATGAGAAGATAGTCGGGTACAGAGGAATTCCACAGGCGTACTGTTGTGATGAGTTTGAAACAGTTACAGAGGAGGATGGAAGCAGTGGTTTCAGGATTGAGGGAATATTTAGCGGACCCGGGATGAGTTCCTTATTTATTCCGGGGTTTGGCATTGAACAGAAGAATCTGATGTCCCATTATTCTGAAATGTCAGCGTCATTGCTCCTCTTCCCTGATAAACCATCAGGGAGTGTGTCATATAAAGGAGATGGAAAACCTGTTATTGATTACAAGTTATCTGATGAGTTAATTCAGAGAATCAAGAAAGCAATAATAGTCGCATCAAGGATCTATTTTGAGGTAGGTGCAAAGATGGTGATGGTTCCACTGAGTGAGACAAATCAATTTAATTCATCTGATGAGGTTGAGAGGGCGGTAGAACAGATTGACTTCAGAAGGGTTGGCTATCGTATGATTTCTGCCCATCCACAGGGTACGTGCAGGATGGGTTCTGACCCGCTTACATCAGTGGTGAATACAGATTGTGAATCGCACGAGGTCAGGGGACTCTTTGTCTGTGATTCAAGCATATTTCCAACTACAGCGAGCAGTCACATTATGATTCCCATTTTCACAATGGCGAAGAGGACAGCAAGGTACATTAAGGAAAACGTAACGGAATATCTGTAGTAGAAAACTGCTGACTATGGAATCCATGTGGTGCTTAGATATGCTGTTGAGTAGAGAAAATAACCATACTTTTCCTTTGCAACCGGATTGTAAAATACAGCATAGTGTCCATCCTCTGGAAACTGGAGGAGTCCTGATGTCCATCTCGATCCGGTCTCTGCAGAGATATTCTCTGTAACCGGGGGTATGAATGGGGTTAAATTCAGTATCTCAAAGGACTCATGATAATGTGCCACAGGCACAATTAATGGGATCCTTCCTGCAGAAGCCATTGCCTCTGCTGTTGATGGCGGTGTATATGGGTCAAGCATGCCCTCGGTCATAAGTATATTCCTTGACTTGAAGGTGAGGAGTTTTCTGAAATAGTAAGGGGCATAATTGATGGGGTCCGTCACCTCAACGAGCATCTGGGAGAGACCGATTGCAGGATGGAAGGTCTTTAGTTTTTCCTCCGGTCCAATCCCAAGGATACCTCTGAAGAGTGAATTAAGGTCGGGGTCCTTCCTTTCAAGAATTGTAAGTGAAAGCCCACCACCAGCGCCAGAGAGCACAGCGCTCTTAACATTATCCGTAAGAGCAATAAACATAGCCCCTGTGAGTCCGCCATGGGAATGTCCCATAAACATCAGTCGGTCATGGTTAAAGTAAATCTCCCCTGAGACAGGGGTTTGTGAATCAGGTATTACCAGGTGTCCGTGAGTAATTAACTTTGTAAGAATTATAGAATCAACTACTGATTGCCTGAAGTTCGCCCTGCCTGCATCAGGGTTAAAGAAGTTGAAGGAAGCAATCTCAACATCTGTTCCTTCTGGTGCCCTGGGTCCGTGGAGCGGCTGGTCAATGCCTATGACAGCGAGACCGCGGGAGTTGAGATTGCGAGCGGTCCCATCCCTTACGAAACTTTTATAGTCACCACCTGTGCCATGGGCATACATCACAATTGGATAGCCGGATGCAGGCATGCTTATCTCTTTAGGAACAGTGAGGGCAAACCTCAGTATTTCCTCTCGCTGAATCTCTGGATTGTTATTATCATCAAATACAAAATTTCCCCCTTCATAGAGATAAGGCGGCTCACCATACTGCAGGTTAGGTGAGATATAATGACCCTCAAAATAGTAGTAATCAGTGGTATCCTCTGATGTGATATGAGTTATATCAATAAGTTGTGGTTCATAATATGTCTTAAAATAATCCCTTATACGCACCAGTTCTTCAACAGGGTTCTGGGTTGTGAAGACAGTGGCAAAGGCAACATTATCAATAGAGATTTTATTTTCCTTAAGAAACTCAACAAGTGGTTTATAGGCATCCTTTAACCTGATGAGAATTTCATCTGTTGTTTCAACCTGAAACAGGATTTTCCTTAACAACGGATTCTGTAATAGATTTCTTCCATCCCGACCGGTTATCTCTGTTCTTCCGATGACCGCATATTTACATCCGCCCTCAAGAGGGAAGCCCCACATCGGTGATAGCATGAGTGTATTCTTTTTGATATATTTCTCATCTTCTGATTGAAAATCCCAGATAATGGGGACCTTTTGTCCATATTCCCTGCAGGCCCTATCAATATTGACCATAAATAGTGTGGATGAATCAATGATGGAATCAGCAGGGCTTTCAGGAAGTGTTGCTGTATCAAGAGGAGCAGTAAAGGTGAAATAAACCGGTGGATTTGTTCCAAATCCATTCAGCACCCTTTCAGCATAAGATGTATAGGAGCCAATAATGGGGGTCTCCTCAGGAACTGGATAGCCATCCATATCAATCCTGCCATCTTTCTTTTTTCTGAAATCGTTTGGAAATGGGAATGAATAGAAATCATCCTGGTAAAAGGGGTTGAACTTAAGTTCTGGTCCAATGCCCTTTTCCTCAGCACAATAAAGACAGAGGATAATTCCTGCTGTAATAAATTGCCGAAAGAACATATAAGTTTTGCTGTTATTTATCATTACTTACCCCTTGAATTTATTCTTGGAAGCATTTCCGTTTTTGTGAAATAATATGTTCGGCAACGCCACTCCGCGACCTTTAGCTCCCCCAGTGACCCATCTATAGCTCGCAGACGGGGAATTGTCCCCTTCCCGACTCTCGTCCCAGATGTTTCCATTCGGGATTCCGTCGGGCTTTCCCCATCTGCTTACCAAGATGGGTGCTATTAGATGGCTAATAGTATGTAATTTCGGTGGGGGATGACATCCCTCACTTGCCAGCAAAACCCAGACCTTCAGAAGTAGAAGAGCAGGATTATGGGAATGCCTACGAGCATAGATGCTTAAGAAACCGAAGCAATCATTAGGGTCCCATTGCCCTCTGCGTTCGGGACGCAACTCCCACCCACTCCCCGACTCACCCTTACCCCTTATCCCATAATCCCTACTCCCCGACGATCCCGCTATGTCGCTACGTGGAATTGCCTCATACATAATCTTTTCCCCCGATTTTAGAGTGCTAACTTCTCTCATTATATACGTCCTGAGTTTATTCCCTGCATAGAATTACTACTGCGCTGATAACGCCAGGTCCTCCAAGTGTATGCGCAAGCCCGAGTTTTGCATTTTTGACTTGCCTTTTTCCGCACCTTTCCCGTAACTGGTCCGCAATTTCATTGAGCATCCTGATTCCGGATGCGCCGATTGGGTGTCCAAAGGACTTGAGTCCGCCGCTGGGATTTACAGGCACCCTGCCATCAATGGCGGTAATTCCCTCCTCAATCAAAGTCCAGCCCTTTCCTCTTTCTACAAAGCCCAGATCCTCATAATTTATTATTTCTGTAATTGTAAAGCAGTCATGACATTCAACAACATCAATCTCTTCAATGGGATTTTTAATCCCTGCCTGCTCGTAGGCAATCTTTGCTGCCATCTGAGTGCTTTTAAATCCGAGGAAGTCAAAATAGGGGTTAAATTGAATGGTAAAATAACCGCCCCAGGTGGCAACACCCATCCCCTTAAGGATGACATACTCCTTTTTCAATTGTTTTGCAATCTCCCTTCTCGTGATAATACAGGCAGAGGCGCCGTCAGTAGTTGGGGTGCAATCGTATAGTCCCAGTGGTTCAGCAACCATTGGTGCCTTTATAACCTGTTCAACTGTAATCTCCCTCTGAAAATGCGCCTTTGGATTCATTGCCCCGTTTTTGTGATTCTTGACAGCAACCTTTGCAAGAACTGTGCGGTCAAGTTTATTTTCATATAGATACCTGGTGGCAAGCAGGGCAAACATTCCAGGAGCTGTCCGTCCCTTGCAATATAATGGGTGTCCCTTCTCAACATGCTGTGCTACTAAACTTCCCCGGGAAGGAACATCGCGCATCTTCTCCACACCAACTGCAAGGACAATATCATATTCTCCTGAAGCCACAGCAAAGCAGGCATTTCTGAATGCCTCCATGCCAGTAATACAATAATTTGCCACGCGCGTAACCGGAATCGGAGATAAATTAAGTGTCTCAGTCACTGTTGTGCCGGCGTTTCCTTCAAAGCCCCAGGCATAGGGCATATATGTTCCGAGCCAACCAGCTTGAATTTCTTTCGGTTCAATACCTGCATCATTGAATGCTTCAAAGCATGCATCAATGAGGAGGTCCTTGTAATCCTTATCAAAAAGTTCTCCGAACTTTGTTGTGCCTGTGCCGATAATTGCTATTTCGCCTTTAATCCCCATATCTTATCTCTTTATCTTCGCCTTCCAGAAATAATGCACAAAATCCCCGCCCTCATGCAATCTTCGTAATGTCAATTTTACCCCTATTCCAATGCTGGCATTATTTTTATCCGAATCCACCATCTGGCAATAGAATCTTCCACCTCCATCAAGGTCAATCACTGCCATTCCTGTAGGCGGGAATGGACTTGTATAGACGAAGTCCCTTGTGCAGGTATAAATATTACCTGATTTTTTTAATTTGACTATTTCCATCTCGTCCTTTGCAGAACAATGCCAGCATATTTGTCTTGGCGGATATTGAATTGATCCGCACTTCTTACATTTTGTCCCATGCAATCTCAGAAGCGCATCCTCTTCTCGCATGAGCACAGGGATTGAAGTAAAGGGCTTCAGAGATTCTTCTCCTAAAAATCCCTTAACTTTTAAAAATTCAGAATAGTCATGGAATGGTACTTTCTTGTCAATCTGTTGCAATAAGTTATCTTTGATCTTTTGCCCCTTTCCATTTATTCGCAGGAGGATTATTTCAAACCCATCACCCCAGGCACAGAGGAGAACTCTCTCACCCTCTTTCACTCTATCCAGAATACTGGCAAGCAGAAGGATAGGGGCTGATGTTCCGCAATATCCGATTTTTCTGAATAGTTCCTCTGCCTCATCCATTCCATACCTGATGCAGGTGCTCTTGAATACAGCATTCTGGGACCTTCCATCTGGGGCAATGAGAACCATTGCTGAAATATCCTCTATCTTCAAGTTTTTTTTCTTGAGGAAACTATTAATTCCCTCAGTGGCAATTTTCTGAAATCCATATTCCATTGAATATTTTGTCTCGGCTGAAATGGTCCATTTATTACCGGTGAGCCGCCATGAGGAGATAAAATTTGATGTGATTGAATAATAATCCTCAATAACAGCAATCCCATCGTCATCTGATCCAATCAAGACCGCAGAGCCTGCATCGCCATAAATTGCTTCTTCCGGTGAGCCAGGTGCACTGCTCCTGCATTCTCCTGAGAGGACAAGTCCCTCGCCTCCCATCCTGTTAATGCTTTCCGCTGCGATCCTGATTCCTGAAAGCGATGATCGGAGGGAGCCAATCAAATCATCGGATGCAATTTCTTCATTCAGGTCCAGCGCAGGCGCAATAACCGATGAGTGGGACTTCTCATTGTACACAGGAGTTGTTGAGACGAAGAGCAGTTGGTATATTTTATCCCTTTTCCTCAGTTCAAGCACACCTTCACCTGCTTCACAGGCAAGGGTGATTGAGTCCTCATCAAAATCAGCAACAGTTCTTTCGCCATTGAGGTGGGTTTTTGTTGACCTGAAGTAGATGTCATCTGTCAATCTCTTTGAGGGTATTGAAAAACCAATGTCAATAATCCCTGCCATCTCTCTGGCTTCTGTGACGCCTCCTGTGGGAGTGTTTTTTCCTTTCATCAAAGGAGCTGTTTAATGAAGATAAAAATTCTATAGATGCCTTTGTTAATTTTTTGTAAATATCAGTAAAAGCCAGAGTAATAAGTAGGAGAATGCTCACGGAGAAGGCAAAAAATAGATTCTCTTCTGTAATACTGAGGGCAATAAGGGTAAATCCTGCAATAAGTAAGATCGTCCGATAGATTGTCCTGGCATTTGATTTTCTGTGTGATGAAGATCTGTGGTGGTGATGTCTATGCTGATTTTTTTCAATTATCCGATTCTGGCTCTGTGTGTTATTTTCCGGAACCTGTTCCATAAAAATTTATTAGCAGATTTACTGCTTTTTGTCAATATTAATTTAAAGAATGTGATGATTGTATTTTATCTCCCCTCCACTTTTCTAATCTCCCCTCCCTTGATGGGAGGGGATAATGGGGAGGGTGAGGGTAGAGTCATTTGCGCAGGCTACCTGGTAAATACCAAATATGTGACATTTTTAGGTAGTAATAACAGCGATTATACTTTTGGGTTAGGACATGGTATCCAGGGTAGTAAACCTTGGTCAAGGAAAAAGGTTAAACCCTTTGTCCCTCAGAATAAGAAGGAGGCTCTTTACCTTCTAAAACAGATACTTTACATAGCAGGGCTTCCTCCTTTAAAATTTACATTGAAACTACTAAAAGAAAGGAGGAAAGCCCATTGATTGATATCTCATTATATCCCAGGTATAAGGAACTTCGCAAGTTTAACCCTGAGATGGCAAGAAAGGCACTCGTTGAGGCATATTTTACAGTCAACAAAAACATATCAGATGTTGCAAGGCTCTTTAAGACTACAAAGAAGAGCGTAAGAAAGGCTATCAAAAGATATGAACTATAATCTTTTTTACAAACCCAACTATCTCTGCGTTGTCAAATTTGTGTTTTTTTCTCTTTCTTTACTCTCCTCCATACCATTAATACCAATACCACTGAAAGGAGAAGGATAATGTTGTCTAAATAGTGGTAAGAAGATATTGAGCCTCTTCCATGTATGTAACATCCACAACCTCCTTCCACCTCTTCTTCAGGTGGAGTAAGGTCAAATGTCGCAGTGCATGTTTTGTCCGCATCCATTGTAACCACACCATCAGAGCAATCCGGGTCTCCTGACCACCCTGTAAATGTTGAGCCTGTATCCGCTGTTGCTGTAAGGGTTACAACAGTGCCATAGTTATAGCCCTCTGAGCAATCAGTGCCACAGCTTATACCAGAAGGACTGCTTGTCACAGTCCCTGAGCCTGTGCCTTGTTTGCTCACAGATAATGTACGGGTATGGGTATTGAGTGTGAATGTGGCAGTGCATGTTTTGTTCGCATTCATTGTAACCACACCATCAGAGCAATCCGGGTCTCCTGACCACCCTGTAAACGTTGAGCCTGTATCCGCTGTTGCTGTAAGGGTTACAACA
>FWPU01002815.1_pt1 | contig 41321 bp, 31 predicted proteins | sample 2228361 | NCBI WGS metagenome assembly FWPU01 (sample SAMEA103939777, study PRJEB20133) | metagenome | reverse complement strand
GCTGCACAAATATAAAGCATATTTCAAAAACCAAGAATATTTTTAAATAAATAAAAGCTACTATTCACTCAATAAAATTACTATTTCATTTAATAAAATTACTATATAAAATTATTTTCACTATTTTGAGTGAGGTATTAATAAATAGTTAGTAATAATTAAGTAAGTTTTAAGTATGTTTGCCATTACTAAAATATGTTTCAAATGTATAATGTTTTACTTATAGGGGGCGGGGCAAGGGAGCACGCTATAGCATGGAAAATTAGCCAAAGCAAGTTATTGAATAATTTATACATAGCACCTGGCAATCCTGGGACTGCTCAATGTGGTATAAATGTGGATATTGCCATTAATGATTTTGAAAGAATCAAAAAATTCATTTGGGAGAAGGATGTGAATATCTTAGTTGTTGGACCTGAAGATCCTTTAGTGAATGGTATTACGGATGATGTATTATCGGATAAAGTACTTTCGGATATTATTGTAATAGGACCTAACAGAAAAGCTGCTATGTTAGAAGGGAGCAAAGCATTTTCAAAAGCATTTATGCAAAAATACAATATCCCTACGGCAAGGTATGGTAAATTCAGTAAAGAACATGTGTCAGAGGCAATAGGTTTTCTTCAGCAATTTAATCCTCCTTATGTTATTAAAGCTGATGGATTAGCTGCGGGGAAAGGGGTTGTTATTGCTCAAAATGATGAGGAAGCTAAAAGCACCATACAAGAAATGTTTCATGGGAAATTTGGGCAAGCTTCTGAAACTATTGTTATTGAAGAATTTTTAAAGGGTATAGAAGTATCGTATTTTATTTTGTGTCATGGAGATAACTATGTATTACTTCCTGATGCTAAAGATTATAAAAGAATAGGTGATAATGATACAGGACCAAATACAGGAGGAATGGGAACTGTAAGTCCTGCTTTTGGAATATCTACTGACACATTTACACAAAAAGTAATCAAAAAAGTTGTTGAACCCACTTTATATGGATTAAAATCAGAAGGTATTACATATTGTGGCTTTATATTTTTTGGATTGATGAATGTAAACGGTGAACCTTATGTTATTGAATATAATTGTAGGCTTGGAGATCCGGAAACCGAATCCATTATGTTGAGAATAGAAAGTGACTTGTTGGAATTATTTGAAAAAACATGGAATAAAAGCTTAAGCGATGATGATATTAAAATATCATCACAATGTGCCGCTACGGTGATATTGGCATCTAAAGGATATCCTAATAAATATGAAAAGGGATTTAGGATAGAGATTAATTTTGATAAAATTCAATCTTATATTTTTCATGCGGGAACAGCAAGTAAAGGAGATGGATTGGTTACAAATGGTGGAAGGGTTATGGCAGTATCATCATTAAGCAACACATTAGAAGATGCTTTATTAAAATCTTATCAATCAATCCAATATATTCATTTTGAAGGTAAATACTTTAGAAGTGATATTGGACAAGATGTTCTTAAGTTACAATCAAAAAACCAGTGGTAGTCGTAGTTTGTATCATAATATAAGATGTAACGATATTATTGTAACAATTTATTTTTTTTGAACAGGGGTATTCGATTTTTCAATTTGTTTTATCATTCTATCTGATATAGTTTCAGCAATGATAGAGAAGTAGTTTTTAGAAATTTTTGCAGGACTATTTATTTTTATATCAGCTTCTGTATCTACAATTCCGGAATTAATTTCTTTAGCATCTACACTAAATATGGTATAATGTACTATGATTTTTCTTTTTGGATTTATGTTATAATCGTTAGGGTTATTTGTAGATGATTTAATATCTAATTCATTTATGAAGATGTAATATTGTGCTTTATATTTTTGAAACAAGTATGGGATTAAAGCAGGATTTAGAACTTTTGTATTCATAAATTTATTTTCATTGTCTGTTTCTGCTATTATTTGTCCTTGTTGGATGCCTTTTTCTTTCTTTTCTTTTTGAGGAGGGTTATAATTATTTTGATCAGGTATTTTCATGTATTCATATGTGATATTACCATAAATGTACTTTAAATCTTTACTATATTTTACAGTATCGCTCATCAAGTCAATTGGATTAAATTTTCTCTTTTTCAGAGAATGATATAATTGTTCATTAAGAGCATCTCTGAATTTGTGACGAATTTGTTTTTGATTTAATTGGGTTTCTTTATTGATATGATGGTCTATTTCACTCATGTACATTCTGTTCTCAAATGGAACAATGAGTATTTTGTAGCTTTCTCTATTAACTGAGGGATTATTCTTTCGGGTAGATGGTTGTGTTTGAGATATTGAAATAGAGAAAACTAATGATAGTAATGCAATACTAATAATTTGTTTCATGATACTGTATCGGAGTATTTTTATTTCTTATTATTTTGGATATTAGTGGGTGTTGGTGCTATGCCTAACATTTGTGGAGTTATATTTTTAATAGCCTGGTTAGCCATTTGATGATCGGGTTTAAGTTCCAGGCATCTTTTCCAGCATTTGTAAGCACGGCGGTAATTTCGTATGTTGAAATAAGCAGCTCCTAAGCTGTACCAACCTTCTGGGTTAAATTTGTCTAGTATAATACATTTATTTAACTCAATGACAGCACTGTCGTGTCTGCCTCTTAAGGATTTTTGATATCCTCTGTTTAACAAATCGTTGTAAAATACTATGTAATAATTTCTCAAGTAAGGATTGTTAGGGTATAATTTTTCTGCGTGTTTCCAGAAAAAGAGCGCTTCGCGGTCCCTTTTTAATTTGTAATATGCTAGTCCGAGGTTAAGATAACCATTTACATATCTTGGGTGAAGTTCGGTAGCATGTTTAAGGTATCCTATACCTTTGTATAAGCATCTTTCGCGTGTGGTAAGCTTTTGAGGTTTACCTGTATCGGGTAATATGATGGCATCTTTATTACAACCGTCTTTTAATTCCGATTCTTTTACTTTGAATTTAAGCATATCTTCTCTAAATGTGCTGAAAGGCTTTCCTTCCTTCAAATATAGTCCGTAAGGTTCTTTTACAAAGTATTTAGTATCTGCTAAATCTATCCATCTTGCTCCTGCATTTCCCAGAACTAATACACTGTGGGGTTTATGTTCTACATCACCTATGAATAGTGTAATATCACTCTTCCATGCCCAATTTCTTTCCCATGTTTTGGCTCCATAAAGTATTGTGATAGGTAATAGGAAGATAATTAAAGCAACTCTTTTAAAGTTTAATTTCCATGAAGGAGTTTTGTCCAATCCTTTTAATATAAGGTAGGCACAGATAATGGAGAATCCAATAGAAGAATGGAATATCAAACGTTCACCCATTGTAGCACCAATATCCATAATAATGTTTCCAACCATTAATAGAAAAGCAAAATATACAGCGATGGCAAATCCAATAACATGTCTTTTGACGGTTAATTTATAACCCCAGTATGCCAATGTAATATGTAGTATAATAGAAAGCCATGCGTCCCAACTAAACATAGTACGATATTCAATGGTGTTGTAGGAATAATCAGAAGATAACACTTTCGGATATATTAGTTTCATAATATAAATAAGTAACACATAAGCTTTGGTAAAGAATTTATTTTCGCCTGAAGCCAATAGATATGGATTGTTTAATATTTCTGTATCGGGCACACCGGGCTTAAGTACTACTGCACCGAGGCGCATACCCAAATAAAATAAAAATGCACCATATAGCCATATCATCAAGGTACTTAAGTTTCTTAATTTTAATTGTTTATGAAGTAACACTAATACGACACCAACATAAATAAATGGTAGAGTAATAAATGACTTTTGATACCATTTTAATGCGAACATGAGGCCTGCAAAGATGATAAAGACAATTGTTGGTTTTAATAGTTCATTTATTCTAATATCTATTTTATGAAAAACATAAAAAGCAATGGGGATAAGACCTAGTAAAACAATGCCGTATTCTTTGGATAACATTGCAAGAAAAAACATGATAGCAGTTAAAAAGGCATCTTTGATAGTTCTACTAAATAGATATTTATGAGCGTAGAAGAAGGTAAGAGAAACAAAGATAAGAGAAAATATTTCATCACGGCTTTTTACATTAGCAATGGCTTCTGTATGAATGGGATGTATCACGAATAAAAATGCAGATAAAAAGGCCATGTCTTGATATTCTCTAAACCAGTAGTTTCTCATCACTAAGTATAAAAGAACAACCCCTAATACAAATGTCCATATGTTATTAAAGTGTCTAAAATGTGCACCTTTGGTTTGACAGTCTATTTCATTAAAAACACCGTCATTATTAATATCTTCGTCGGGGTCGTTTTTATTATTTTTGTTATAATCCCAACAATTGGGTGGAAACTGTCCATTATCATATTTTCCTATAATTTCTTGCTCTATGGCAAAACTCACAACAGATAGTGGTCTATAACGACCACCTGCTAGCTGGTCTGTGGCGTTCATTCTTCTGTAAAAGCTATCATAAGCATCTTTGGTAAGAATATCTTTAATGCCAGCAATTCCTTTAATGACATATTCGTTTTGATGAATAATAATTCCATCGTCTAATGCGTGTTCATTGTATAAAGAAGTAATATAGAATACAAATCCTGTAATAACCAGAATGATAATTGGTTGTAATTGGTTTGTAAAAGGGAAGTACTTAAATGTATTAGTAAGTGGAGGAAGTTTAATTTCTTGTACTTTTGAATGAGATGTTGTGTTATTAGAACTTGGTTTATTTTTTACTTCGTTTGAAGTTATGTTTTTTCGGGTAGGATTATTTTTTGCCATGAGATTGTATGATTTTTATTTTTGCAAAAATAATATAATAAAGATTGTATAGGAATGCTATTTATGATATTTTAAATTCTGTTTGTTTCTTTTTTTCAGGTATAAAAGTGAAAAATGTATCTCCTCGTAAGCCTAATCTTAAACACTCCAATGCGATGACATCAGATGCGGGGATATTTCCTAAGTTAACATTAGTACCAAAGTGTTTAATAAAATATACCTGTTGACTTTTTTGGGGTGTTTCCCAAATAATGTCTTGAATGTTCACATTTGCTTTTATCTTTTCAATAAGTAAAACATGTGCCGATCCGTTTTTGTGGAATATACCTACTGTGCCACTTTCTCTTGCTTCTGCAATTACTTTAGAGGAACCTGCTTGGAGCTCTGTTTTCATCATTTTAATCCATCTATTAGGGTGAATAATAATACCTTCTTCTTTTGAGCCTACCTCTGATAAAACTTTGTAATTTCTGGAGAGGTATTGTATCAGTTCACATTTCTTTTCATGTGGAATAGTAATACTACCATCTGATACTTCAACGCAAGTTAATTTCAAATCGTCTACAAATTTTAAGTAATTGTTTAATTGATTCCTAATTAAGAAGACTTCTAATAATGTTCCTCCTAAATATACTTCTATTCCTGCTTGTTGATATATTTTTATTTTTTCTTTTAATTTATTGGTAACTATGGATGTTCCAAAACCAATTTTAATAAAATCAATATGTACGGATGCAGTATCTGCAATGTCTTCGGCAGCACGAGTTCCAAGACCTTTGTCTATAACCATGGTAAGACCGTTAGTTCTTGGTTTTGTAGTTCTTTCGGGCAAATCATTTAATAAGTTGTTATACATAATTTTTATATTTTAGTTTAAATATTTTTGAATAAGTTCTTGAATTTCATGATCATCTTCAAAAAATCTACTAAATTCATAAATGATAGGATATTTTGAATGATCTATTTGTAGAGCTTTGTCAAGGGTATTTAGTCCTTCTTGTCGATATTGGTAAAGTAGTAAAATACTTGCTAAGCAGTATTGTAATTATAGAATATTGTTTTGTTTATTGTATATTTCTTCTGTGAGTATATTTACTGCTTCAGATGCATAACCTGATTTTTCCAGGGCAATACTCATATACACCAGAAGTTCTGTTGACTCATATCCCTTTTCATAAGCATTTTTTAGGACATTCAATGCTTCTTCAAAAAATTCCAGTTGAATATACAATTTACCCGCATGTAGTAAAATTTCAGCCTCACCTTCAGAATTATTGATAGCTTGATGAATACATGATATAGCCTCGTTATCTTGTGAAAGACAAATGTATGTATAAGCTAATCCTAACCATGCACGTGTGTCTTTTGAATTTAGGTATAAAGCTTTATGAAAATAGTGAGTAGATTTTTCGTACTCAGATATTTCACTATAAGTTTCTGCCAGGATGTTCAGTAAATAGGTATTTTGAGTTTCTACATTCAGAGTATCCTTTAAAAGTTCTATGGCATCATTATATTTTTTTAATGCTTTTAGTATATCATACTTTTTCAGAATCGCAAGTAAATCATTGGGATTGATAGCTAATGTAAAATTAATAGCCTCTAATGCATTGTTTAGTTCATTCTGGTCATAGTAACAAAAAGCAAGATACAACCAAGCATCAGAATTAAAGGGATATTCTTCGATGATGCTTTGAAAGTAGGTAATACCTTCATTAAGTTTTTTTAATTCACTATAGCAGAGGTATATTTTATAGAGTGGTGTATGGTTATCAGGATTGTGTTCTATTGATTTTTTGAAATAATCGAGTGCTTCATGAAATTTATTTTGTGAGATGTATTCTGAACCTATTATATTGTATACAAAATCTTTTTCAGAGTAGTTGAGGTATAGTATTTTTTTGTATTCTTTTATTGCTTGTTCTGATAAGCCCATTTGTGAATATATATCACCTCGTGTGAGATAAAATTGTGGTTCTCCATTTAGTTGAGGTTCTATTTTATTTAAAATTTGTAAAGCCTTAATGGTATAGTTCTCTTGGGCTAAAAGTTCGGCATGTTTTAATAAAAGTTCAGAAGAATCAGGATGATACTGTAATCCTATTTCTAATGCTTTTTTAGCCATGTTTTTATCCATCCATCCTTTGTAGTAATCTATAAGTTCAATAATATCTTCTATGTAAAAGAAGTGGTATTCATTATTATTGACAAAGTTTTCAAATTTTGAAAGTAGTTCTTCAAATTCATCGTCATCTTCTTCAAAATTATTATCTTCGTTATCCAGCATAATTTAAATTTTGTATATCATTTTTATCTTTTCTATAGAAAAGATAGTGCTCATTATATTGTCTTTTTATTTTTATATCTCAGAAACAAGTATGTTGTCAGCAATTTTTCCTGATATAATTATTTGTTTATTATTTGAGAAAGCTATCTTAATAGAATTATCAAAGGGTATTTTTTCAATAAGTTTTAGTTTAGTACCGATTTGAATAGATATTTGTTGAAGATACTTTAGAAATTCTTGTGATGTGTCTTTTACAGCGACTACTGTGTACCATTTTTTACTTTTGATATTGGTTAAAAGATTATTAGATAAAGTAGGAATTTTACCTGATGCATCGGGAATAGGCTCTCCGTGTGGGTCATATTGAGGAAAGTGTAAAAATTTTTCTAACCTATCTATTAAAGTATCTGACTGAATATGTTCTAATTGTTCTGCGATTTCATGAATTTCATCCCAATTGAAGTATAATTTCTCATATAAAAATGTTTCCCATAATCTATGTTTGCGAAGTAGGTTTTTAGCATATAATATACCTGCATTTGAAAGCTGAATATTTCCATATTTTTTGTAATGAATAATTTTTTTCTTTTTAAGTTTTTTCAACATATCTGTTACTGTGGCAGGTTGTACTTTTAGAATAGTAGCGATATCTTTTGTGCCTACCTTGTTGTTAGATTTTATTTCGTAGGATAAAATGTAAATTGCTTTAATATAGTTTTCTTCTGTTATGGAAAATTCAGGTTTCATTTTTTGAATTGTATTATTGCATGATAGGGGCATTTTCATCGCTTATTCGGGAATCTAAAGCGTCTCGCAGTCCATTACCAACCAGCATAAAAGCAAATACGAGTAGCATTATTGCTAATCCTGGAATAAAGGCTAGATAAGCTTTATCCACTAAAATATATCCTCTATGTGCATTTATCATCTCTCCCCATGAGGGTGTAGGCGGTTGAGCGCCTATGCCTAAAAAACTTAAGCCAGCCTCAGTAAGGATGGCTGTAGCAAAGTTAGATGCAGCAATTACTATAACAGGACCTATGATATTCGGTAGGATATGCCTTAAAATAATTCTACTATTAGTAAATCCAAGTGCACGAGCCGCTTCTATGAATTCTTTTTCTCTTAATGACAAAATTTGCCCTCTTACTACTCTTGCTACATCTACCCACATAGTTAATCCTACTGCTATGAAGACTTGTACAATACCTTTACCGAGTACTAATGTAATAGCAATAACTAGCAGTAAGGTAGGGATTGACCAAACGACATTTATAAACCACATAATAATGTCGTCTGTTTTTCCTCTGTAATAACCTGCTACTGCCCCAAGTAAAACACCAATAATAATGGATATAATTACTGAAACAAACCCAACACTTAAAGAAATTCTGGTGCCTATAAGTAGCCTGCTTAATAAGTCTCTACCACCAATATCGGTTCCTAACCAATAGGTTCTGTAAAAAATAGCTTCTTTTTGTACTTTTTTTCGTAAGGAAGTGATACTTTCCTGTATTTTAACTCCATCTACTGTATAAAAAGTTAATAAACCATTTTCTTGATCATACTTTATAGGTAATTTAGTATCTATGCTATATAGAACATCGGCGATATTAAAAGATATTTTCATACCATTATTTGGCATACTTCCAGTATATCCTTCTATGGTAACATATTGGTCGTGAAAAAAATAATAGTAAATAGGATATGAGGTGTAATCTAGTGTTTTTCCAAATAGCATTGTGTTGATAAAATTGTTATTAGACTCAAAGTCATTCTTTTTTACTTTTATCATTTTTACTTTAAATCCAGGTGGTTTGGTATGCAACTCTGGTTTTTGATCATTTGCATAAGGTGTAGGGTCGGGAGTAATTAAGTATCCCATTATGGAGGTGATAATAGCTATGCCAATAATAAACAAGCCCACAATAGACAGAGAATTCCTCTTAAATCTTTTCCATTCAGTATTCTTAAGCACAAAGAACCTTCTTTCTTCTATGTAATTTATTAGTTGATTTCTTTTTTTCCTTGATAGAAAATTAAAAAACATTTTTTTCTTAGGAGATTGTTGTTTTTGAGTGTTATTCTCTAATAGTTCCTCAGTCATTTTTTTTTGTTAAAGAAGTGCAGAAAAATTAAAGCACAAACATAAGGAATATACAATAATTCTCCAATGAAAAAATAAATGGACTTAAATGGGGATATATTAAGCTTTTTACTTGTTGAATATAAAATTAAATAATCCGTAACAAATTTGACGGCAAATAGGATACTAAAGAGTGTTATAGAATAAAATATGAGTGGTATAAAAATAAAGTTTGTTAAACCAATAATTAACATTGAACTAGTATTAAAAGTGTCCTTAATGAATGAATTTTTGGAAAGCCATCTTCTTTTTTGTTTCAATATTTTATTGATATTTGAAATAGGATAGGTGTAAATAATAGATTTTTCATTAAAAATAGCAACTATTTTTCGTTTAGCAGATTTCATTTTAAGTAACAAAAAAGTATCATCACCACTTTGAATGTGGTAGTTATCCTTGTATGGCTTTAATTGTTGAAAAGTTGATTTTTTAAATGCCATGTTTGCTGCATTACAAAGAATAGGTAAGTTCATATTCAAGCTTCCTAAAGTAAGATGCATAAGAGCTAAATTCTCATAGTATTGTAAATACTGAATGGTATTTTCTTGATAAGGTTTTACAATAACCGGTGCAATAATTAAATCTGTATTGGAATTCGTTTTGTTGAGCATTTCATGTAGCCATTGTTTGGAAAGTGTATAAGTATCTGCATCTCTTAGTATTATCCATTCGCTTTGAGGGTTGCTTATTTTTAAAGCATTTTCAATACTCCTTTTCTTTCCTAATTTTTTTTCATTGCTAATGATTTGAAAAGAAATTTTCTGTTGATTTAAAATATCTTTGGCTATAAGTTTAGTGTTATCTTTCGATGCATCATCTACTAAAATAATCTCTGCATATTTCTCAACATCTTTTTGATTTAAGATACTTTCTAAGCATAATTTGATATTATTTTCTTCATTATGAGCACAAATGATAATACTACAATATACTGATTTATCAAAAGTAGAAACATTTGCATCATTTTCTTTTTTCCAAAAGAAATAGTTTATCACAATCCAATATAAAACATAACTTAAAATAATTATGATGAATAAGTACATCATTTTTTATTTTTTTAGAGAAAATATCCAAATGAAAAAACCAACTATACTTGGTATTGCAAGATTAATAAACCATATCAGTGTTGTAATAAATGTAATTTGTATTTCGTTGATTCCTAATCCTTGAAATGCTATAATCCCAATAACAGCTCTGATAAATACTTCTACAATGCTTATCATCGGAATAATAGATGTTAGTAGAAAATAGAGGGATATTTTGGATACAAAATCAAAATGCAATGTTTGATGGTGGTTGTATATTAAAAATACATAATAAAATTGAATGATAAAAACGACATATCTTAGCAAAGAGAGTATAATTAATTTTAACTTTGTTGTATATGAAATATCATAATTTAAGAGCAAATACTCTTTCACCAAAAGATGTAATTTATTGCTGTATATTAAAGCTAAACTCAATAAAAGAAAAATAAGAATAGAGAATGAAATGATTATTTTGAAATAAGGAATATTTAGCTCAAAAAGCAAGAAAAATATGCCTACTGATACAGTAATATACAATTGAACCATTGAGTTGATGAAATGAAGTACGATAATATTGCTTTTATTCTTATCTGAAAAAAATAAAATTTTACCTATGAATTCACTGCTTCTGGCGGGTAACAAATGCCCATAAACTAATCCTACCAATACAGAGGCTATTGCTGTCTTGAACTTTATTTTTTCAACAGGTAGAGTTATAAGATACCATTTCCAACATTCAATGAACCAATTAATAGGCATCAATATGACTGCTAATAATACATACAAAAAATTATGATGATGAAATAATGAATGAATAGATGCTTGAAACTCTTGTTTAGAAAATGATTTATTAATACGATACATTAAAATTATCATAGCTGTTAATCCTAATGCCCAACTTAATATATTCAGTATTTTTTTCTTTGTCAGCATTTCTCTTAAATTGGCTTAAAAATAATGAATAATGTAAAGTGATGGGTTTTAGTATCTATATTTGCGACACTTTAAATTTTACTAATGAATTTTACTTTTTTATCAAATCCAATATTTCAATTATTAAGACAATCCTTTGATGAATTAGGAATTGAAGCATTTTTAATAGGTGGTTTTGTCAGAGATTATTTGTTGTATAATGAAGTAGATAATGAAATAGATATAGTATGTACTCATCAGGCATTAGAAGCTGCTGAGAAAATATCCCAGAAATTAGGAAATGATGCCAAACTAAGTGTTTTTAAAAATTTTGGAACAGCACATATTGTTTATCGTCAAACGGTTATAGAACTGGTAAATGCAAGAAAAGAATCGTATAGGTTAAATTCCCGAAAACCAATGGTAGAAGCAGGTACATTGGAAGATGACCAACAAAGAAGAGATTTTACCATCAATGCTCTTGCTATAGGTATAGATAGTAAGAACTTTGGAAAATTTGTAGATCCTTTCAATGGAGTAGAGGACTTAAAGAATAAAATTATTCGTACGCCCTTAGATCCATCTATTACTTTTAGTGACGACCCTTTACGAATGATGCGAGCTATAAGATTTGCTACCACTTTACAATTTAAAATTAAACCTCAAACATTTCAAGGCATCAAAGAACAAAAGGAGAGAATTAAAATTGTTTCACAAGAAAGAATAGTTGAAGAGTTGAATAGAATTCTAATGGCGCCTAAGCCATCAATTGGTTTTTATTTATTAGATGAATCAGGTTTATTAGATATTATTTTTCCGGAGTTACATAAACTAAAAGGAACAGAAACAATTAATGGACTCTCACACAAAGATAATTTCATCCACACATTGCAGGTATTAGATAATTTGTGTAAAAAATCAGATAATCTATGGTTAAGATGGGCGGCTCTCTTACACGACATAGCTAAGCCCGTTACTAAAAAATTTGAAGAAGGTAAAGGATTCACTTTCCATGGGCATGATGACATTGGAGCTCGTATGGTTCCTCGTATTTTCAAAAGGTTGAAATTACCATTAAATGAAAAAATGAAATATGTGCAAAAATTAGTACAGTTACATTTAAGACCAATTGTACTCGCAAAAACAGAAGTTACAGATAGCGCTGTAAGAAGAGTGTTATTTGAAGCAGGAAATGATATTGAAGATTTAATGCTATTATGTGAAGCAGATATCACCACTAAAAACCCTTTGAAATTAAAAAGATATTTACAAAACTTTGAATTAGTTAGACGAAAATTAAAAGAAATAGAAGAAAAAGACCATATCAGAAACTTTCAACCTCCTATAAAGGGTGAAGAAATTATTGAAATGTTTAATTTACAGCCTGGAAAAGTAGTAGGTGTATTAAAAGATACTTTGAAGGAAGCTATTTTAGAGGGAATAGTTAAAAATGAGTATGAATCTGCAAAAGAGTTTTTGATAAATATGTATGAAAAAATAAAACAAGATCCATCAATTGTGGATAAATTCAAACAACAACAAAAAAAATGGTAATAGGAGAGGATATATGTTATGCAACAGATTTATTGAAAAAAGGAGAAGTAGTTGCTATTCCAACAGAAACAGTATATGGATTAGCTGCTAATGCTTTCGATAAAAAAGCTGTTGCCAAAATCTTTGAAATTAAAAACAGACCTACTTTTAATCCATTGATAGTACATGTAAAAACCATAGACTATATATATCAAATTGCACAAAATATAGATAACAGATTAATAGAACTGATGAAGATATTTTCTCCGGGACCGCTTTCCATACTTGTAGAAAAGAAAAGCAACATTCCTGATATCGTTACAGCAGGTAGTCGTAAAGTAGCCATTCGAATACCATCACATCCTTTAACATTAAAGTTGTTGAATATCATAGACTTTCCTTTAGCAGCACCAAGTGCGAATCCTTTTCAATATATCAGTCCCACATTGCCACAACAGGTAGCACAACAATTAGGAGAAAAAATTCCATATATCTTAGATGGAGGAAAATGTACAGTAGGCATAGAATCTACAATCATAGGTATCGAAAACAATATGATTACTGTGTATAGGTTAGGAGGAATTCCTATTGAACAAATAGAGAAATACACAGGGCAAGTAGTATTAAAAATTCATGCAAAAACTACAAATACCATAGAAACGCCCGGACAATTAACCAAACATTATTCTCCAAAAAAGAAAATATTTATCGGGAATATCGAAGAAATGCTTCAAAAATTTTCAGATAAAAAGATATCATTAATTACCTTTGGGAGAAAAACATTTCCAAAAGCAGAAAACATCACAGAATATAATTTATCCAAAGAAGAAAATCTTATTGAGGCAGCAACTAACTTATTTGAGGCATTATATAATATAGATTGCTCTGGCTCAGAAATCATCCTCGCAGAACTTCTCCCTAATGAAGGCTTAGGCAGAGCTATCAATGATAGATTACTTCGCGCAAGTGTATCCTGAAAAATATCCAAAAACAAAGAGTATGAATACATTTCAAAATGAAAATTTCATAAGAAGAATAATAGTAATTCTCACTATTCTTGTGTTACTAACTGTATTGATATTAAACAGAAGATGGATTACACCACCTTCTGAAACTCCTGATTTTATTTATGTTTTACCATTAACTAATGCTTTATTGAATACCACCTCATTCATTTTATTGTTACTTTCTTTATGGGCTATTAAGAATAAAAAGGTAGAATTACACAAAAAGATGAATTTATTTGCCTTTGTTTTAGGTGCATTGTTTTTAATATCGTATGTAGCAGCGCATTTTTTTCTTCCTGAAACGATATATGGGGACCTTAATCATAATGGAATCCTTGAAACACAAGAAGCGCACAGAGTATCTTCTACTCGTCCTATTTATTTATTTATTCTCATAACCCATATATTGCTTGCCACAGTAGGGTTTCCAATTATTCTTATGTCATTTTACTATGGATTAAGCAATAAAATTATACAGCATAAAAAACTTGTTCGATGGACATATCCAATATGGTTATATGTTTGTTTGACAGGACCTTTAGTTTATTTATTTTTGAAACCATACTATGCATTTTAAGTTATCTTATAAATGTGTTTATTTCGCACTACTGGTCATTCTTTTTTTATACTCTTGTGATTCTTCAAATTCTCAAATTACATATCGTGATGTAATTCCCATCATACATAAAAAATGTAGTATATGTCACCGCCCTGAACAAGCAGGTCCTTTTAACTTATTGACATATGCCGACTTAAAAAAATATGCTAATAGAATTCGTTTTATGATTGAAAGTAATATCATGCCACCATGGCCTGCAGATACTAATTATTCAAGATTTGCTAATGAAGTAATACTCACAAAAAGTGAAAAACAGAAAATTCTATTATGGATAAAAAATCAATGTCCACTCGGAGATACAACTGATATAGACCTACCTGAAATATCAAAAAAAACAATATATCGTAAGCCCGACTTGGTAGTACCTTTTCAAAAAGCTATTTATATCAATGGTAATGGTGTAGATCATTTTTTAGTGGTAAAAATACCATATCAGTTAGATAGAGATACATTTGTTCAATATGTTGAGTTTATACCTCATCAAACAAAGTTAGTTCATCATGTGAATGGACATTTATTAAGGTATGAGTCACATAGAAAATTTGACTATTATAAAGGTATTACACATGTAGAAGAACCCGTAGATAATTACTTTGAGGTGTATAAAAAAATGGGACTTACCTATACCGATGTAAATGATAATAATCCTAAAAATGTATTACCTTCTTTGATTCCGAATACGGTGTATTATTTACCCGGTTTTATGCCTTTATTTTACAAGGATAATATAGGGGGTTTTTATCTACCTAAAAATGGTGTATTTATCTTAAATGATATTCATTATGGTCCTACACATCATTCTTGTTTTGATAGTAGTCATTTAAATATATATTTTGCTAAAAAAAGACCTGAAAGAGCTGTATATGAAGGACAAATGGGCACTCATGGAATGTCTAAAATAACTCCACCTTTAATTATTCCTCCGAATACTATCAAAACATTTACCACTTCTCTTTTAGTACCAGCAGATATTAGTGTTTTATCGGTAAATCCACACATGCATTTACTTGGAGAGTCATTCATTGCCTTTGCAATTACGCCGTATAGAGATACTATTCCACTCATTAAAATACCAAAATGGAACTTTAACTGGCAGTATTATTATATTTATAAAAAACCTGTTATTATACCCAAAAATTCTATTATTGTGGCTATTGGCACATACAATAATACTTCTAATAATCCTTATAATCCTAATTATCCGCCTATAGAAGTAAAGGAAGGCGATGGCTTTCATTCTATGAAAACTACTGATGAGATGTTTCAATTTTTCTTTCAATATATAATATATAGAAACGGAGATGATACGCTTACAATATCAAAATGAAATTCTAAAAAACAAGTAATAAAATGTATTATTGCATCCTCTTTAACTTATTTAATTCAATGGTACAATGATTTCAAGAAGAGCACTAAGAATAAGAGCATTTCAATTTTTATTTTCGTTTTTTAAACAAAATTCTCAACAATCTACCGAGATATTAAAAAAACAATGTTTCCAAAGTTTAGATAAATCTTATTATTTTTACTTACTGATGCTTTCATTATTAGATGAATTTAGATTATTAGAGCAAAATGATATCGAAAGACAAAAAAATAAAAGAGTAAAATCAAAAAATCAAAATATCTTTCCCGTATTTACACAACATCCTTTTCTATTGGCATTAAAAAATAACAAAGTATTTTATAAAAAACTTGATGAATATAAAGTGAATTATGCTAATGACAAAGATTGGATAATAACAATATACCGTGATTTAAAACAAGAAGAATTTTATTTAGAATATATGTCTAAAAATGAGCATTCGCAAGAAGAAAGTTTTCTATTTATGGATACTCTTATTTCAGAATTTTTATACTACAATCAATTATTAGAACATTATTTTGAAGAACAAAGTCAATTTCCACAAGATGACCTTTATTTATCATTGAATATAGTTTATAAAACGGTGGAAATATTCTATCATGAAAATACATTTCAGATTTTACCTCAATATAAAGATGAAAAAAATGATAAAAAATTCGTAGAAAATTTATTGAGTTATACTATTCAAGATTACAGTGTTTTTGATAATTATATTTCTAAGTATTCGGAAAATTGGGATTTAAATAGAATTAATTATTCTGATTTGTTGTTGATAAAAATGTGTTTAGCTGAGCTTATCTATATGCCTGATATTCCACTAAAAACCAGTGTGTATGAATACATAGAAATATCTAAAGAATATAGCACGCCACAGAGCTATGTGTTTATTAACGGAATTTTAGTCAATCTGATTAAAGAGCTAGCAAGAAAGGAGTTGATAAAAAAAGAAATATAAAAAACTTTTTCTCATCTTCAACATTTTTCCATGTGTACCAGATAAAAGAAAACAAAAAAGATTTTATTATTGTTTACAAAGTATGGTGAGTAATAACAAAAAATATATTTAAACTTATTTTATCTTCTCTCCTTTTACTACCTTTTTGATATTTTCAAATAAAATATCCTCATCTCCTTCAACATACGAATTATGCGACCAGACGATATTTCCATTACCGTCTAATAAAAATGTATGAGGGACATTAATGATGTTCAAAGCTCTCTTTAAATCCTGGTTTTCATCTAAGTATACTTCAAATGGCCATGCTTTAGCTTTTACATCTGTTACAACTTTTGCTGAACTTCGAGAATCGTCTATTGATATAGCAATAATTTTTACTCCTGTTTCTTTTTGCCATTCTTCATAATTTTCAGAGATAGCGTCCAATTCTTTTTTACAAGGTTTACACCATGTTGCCCAAAAACTAATAACGACGGGTTTTCCATTATTTTTTACAATATCTAAAGTATTCATTTTTGTTCCATCTAATTTTTTTACCATTACAGATGGAACTTTATCATTTTTCATAATTGTTGTCATTATCAAGAGAATTGTAACAATCGTTGCTTTCATGTTTTATGGGTTTAATATGCTACAAATATAGGTATTTTTTGATAGTTATTTTAAATGTATATTTGTTAAACTCCCTAAAAATTTCGCACATTTGGAGCCAAATACAAGTATGAAATTCAAAAGAACCTTAGTAACTGCGGCTTTACCTTATGCCAATGGACCTTTGCATATTGGTCATATCGCAGGATGTTACTTACCTGCAGATATTTATATTCGTTATTTGAGAAGTAAAGGAGAAGATGTTATTTTTATATGTGGTAGCGATGAACATGGTGTACCCATTACTATTCGTGCACAAAAAGAAAATAAAACTCCACAAGAAGTGGTAGACAAATATCACCGAATTATAAAGGACTCATTTAAACAATTCAATATCTCTTTTGATATCTACTCTCGTACTACCTCTCCTATTCATTATCAAACGGCACAGGATTTCTTTAGAACACTTTATAACAAAAATGTTTTTATCGAAAAAGAAACAGAACAATTTTATGACCCAGAGATTCAGCAATTTTTGGCTGATAGATATATCATAGGTACTTGTCCTAAATGTCAATATGATAAAGCTTATGGCGATCAGTGTGAAAAATGTGGTTCTACTTTAAGTCCGGAAGAACTCATCAATCCTAAGTCGGCATTAACTAATACTACTCCTATTAAAAAGAAAACAAAAAATTGGTTTTTGCCATTAGATAAATTACAAAATAAAATTGCTGCATACATAGAAGAACACAAACATTGGAAATCTAATGTATATGGACAATGTAAAAGTTGGTTAGAAAGTACAGGTGGATTACAACCTCGTGCTATGACCAGAGATTTAAATTGGGGAGTGCCCGTACCTCCTGAAATTCAAGGTGCTCATGGAAAAGTATTGTATGTATGGTTTGACGCACCAATAGGTTATATTTCAGCTACGAAAGAACTTTTACCTGATAAATGGGAACTCTATTGGAAAAACCAGGATACTAGATTAGTTCATTTCATTGGTAAAGACAATATTGTATTTCATTGTATCATATTTCCTGCTATGTTGATGGAACACGGAGAATATGTTTTACCGAACGATGTCCCTGCCAATGAATTTTTAAACCTTGAAGGCCAAAAAATATCTACTTCGCGTAATTGGGCTGTTTGGCTAGACGAATACCTCAATGATTTCAAGGGTAAGGAGGATATATTACGTTATGTATTATGTGCTACTGCACCTGAAACCAAAGATAATGATTTTACATGGAAAGAATTCCAAACACGAAATAATAATGAATTAGCAGATATTTTGGGAAACTTTGTAAACAGAGTTATTGTACTCATTAATAAATTTTATGAAGGAAAAATTCCCACAGCGGGTACTTATTCTAAACAAGATATGTTGCTCATTAATACCATTGCAGAAGCTCCAAAAAAAATAGGTGAAAAGATTGAACAATATAAATTTAGAGATGCTCTATTTGAATTGATGCAATTAGCAAGAGCTGGAAATAAATATCTTGCAGATAATGAACCATGGAAAAAATTTAAAACAGAATCTGAAGTAGTAAGTACTGTAATGAACTTATCCGCTCAAATAGTGGCTAATTTAGCAATATTGATGGAACCTTTTATGCCTTCGTCTTCTGAAAAAATTCTAAAGTCTTTTAATCTTCCAAAATATAAGTGGGCTAATGCAGGTGATATACATATTTTAAGTGATGGACATTTAATTCAAAAAGAGCCCTTGATACTCTTTGAAAAAATAGATGATGCTATTGTTAATAAACAAATAGAAAAATTACATCAAGGAAGACATATTACTGATAATGTAAATAGTAAATTCCCGTTAAAATCTGAGATAAATTTTGAGGATTTTGACAAATGTGATATTAGAGTAGGTACTGTATTGTCTGCAGAAAAGGTGCCTAATACAGATAAACTTTTAAAATTAGAAGTAGATATTGGATTTGAAAAGAGAACTATCGTAAGTGGTGTAGCACATTCTATCAATCCACAAGATTTAATTAATAAACAAGTGATAGTATTAGCTAACTTAAAATCTCGAAAAATTAAAGGAATAGAGAGTAAAGGAATGATACTTTATGCAGAGGATATTAATGGAAAATTAGTTCCTGTCTCTCCCAATGTAACTGTACTTAATGGATCAGTAGTGAAGTAAGAGTTAATGAGAAGTATAGTTATTTTATGTAGTGGTAGTCTATTTTTCAGTACTTATTGTATTTAATCTACTTTTACTAACCAGTTAAATTCATCAGGGACTCTTCCTTTGCGTATATCTCGGAGTAATTTGTCAAATAATAATGAGTATTTTCTCTGCTCAATGGGTGGCAAAACATATTCATTTCCTTGATAACCTATAGCACTAATATGAGCCACAGTAGCTGCTGTACCTACTCCAAAAGCTTCAGTAAGACTTCCCTCTTTAATGGAATTAATAATTTCTTCTATACTTATCTTTCTCTCTTCAAAAGGTATGTTTTGTTTACTTGCAAGTTTTAATACACTGTCTCTTGTTATGCCAGACAATAAAGTATCTTCAAGTTCTGGAGTAATTAATGTATTATTTTTTACAAATATTACATTCATTGTACCTGCTTCTTCAATATATTGACCTGTTGCTGAATCTGTCCAAAGTATTTGTTGGTAGCCTTTTTCTATAGCTAATTTAGTTGGGTACAAACTTCTTCCATAATTTCCTGCTGCTTTTACATAGCCAATTCCGCCTCTTACACTTCTATAAAAAGTATTTTGTATAAGTACTTTAATAGGTTGAGAATAATATAAACCCACAGGAGAAGCTAGAATGACAAACTGATATTCATTGCTAATCTTCACTCCAATAGCCTCTTCTGTTGCTATCATAAATGGACGAATATATAAGCTTCCTCCTTCCGAAGAGGGTACCCACATTTTGTCTAAACTTACTAACTGTAATAACCCTTGCATAAACACCCCTTCTGGCACTTCAGGCATTGCCATTCTGACTGCAGATTTATTAAGCCTTATCCCATTCTCTTTTGGTCTGAATATAACCACATTACCATTATCTTGCTTAAACGCTTTAAGCCCTTCAAATATCGCTTGTCCATAATGCAGGGCGCTGATAGCATAACTCATCTGTACAGGTTGATATGGAATAATTCTAAAATTGCTCCATTCATTGTTTTTATAATCTGCAATAAACATGTGATCGGTAAATACTTTCCCAAAGGGTGCTTCATTTATATTTACCTCTGATATGCGACTTTCATTAATTTTTTTAATACTAATAGCGATAGAAGAACTTATCATGCTTAAATTTTTGGTTCAATGCTCGGTAATTTTTTTTAATTGTGCAAAAATTTTAGATATACCTCGGCTCAAAATATACAAAATTTGAAATACTTTGCATAGAAAATTTTTTATATCCTTCACTTATCATCCCTTTTGCAGATGGTAAAATATCAGGATAAACTTCGATACTTACTCCTGAATGAGGTAATAATAAAGACTTTTGAAATTCCTTCATAAATAAATTTGCGCCTGAGCCAATTAATAAAAGTTGGGAAACATCTTTTAGAAATTCATCATTCAGTTTACGAATGCTTTCAGAATTCAAGTAGAAAGAATCTGCGGATTTAATCTCAAGACCTTCGAAAGAATAAATGCCTAAGTAGATTTTATTGTGTCTTCCATTCATCGTAGAAATAATATATGATGAGTTTGAAAATTGAGATTTATTGAGTATAAAATGTAAAGATTGTGTTTGTAATGAGGATATACTAACTAAGGATATTTTTAATATGTATGCTAATGTTTTAGCAGAGGCAGCTCCTATTCTTAATCCTGTATACGAGCCAGGACCTGATGATGTGCATACAAATGATAAATCTTTGAACGATATTTTATTTTTGGTCATTATCTCTTTAATTAGAATGTGCAACTTCTCTGAATGCTGGTTCTTATCATTGATTTCTATGACATCTATACATTCCTCACCATATCCTAACGCTACTGAACAAAGAGAAGTAGAAGTTTCTATACAAAGTGAATACATATGAATTTAGATGCTTTTATCTTTTTAAATTGCCTTTATCCATCATTCCGTTTCAATAAGTTCTTCACTTTTAACTACTTTTACTTTTTGTCCGTCTTTTAATATTTGTTGAATGGTTGTAAATGGCTCTGAAATGACTTTATCACCTTCTTTTAATCCTTTGATAATTTCAATATATTGATTATCTTGAATACCTGTTTTGACAACAACAGCTTTAGCAGTATTATCCTTTACTATAAATACATATTCTGTTTTCTTTTTATTTTCTTGTTGATGGGAATTGGATTTATTTTTTTCTGATATATTATCGGATAGACTACTTTTCTTATCTCCAGAAAATGGATTTCTTATAGTAACAGCTTGAATAGGTATAGATAAAGCTTTATTTACTCTTTTTGTCCAAATTTCAACAGAAGCACTCATTCCTGGGCGAATAGGAAATGGATTTTCAGGTGTAACGAGATGTTTATATGTATCGTATATCAATCTCACTTTTACAGTGTAATTACTTAATTGGTCTGTAGAAAGAGAAGCAGTATTGACAGAATTAGAAACATCAGTCACAATACCTTTAAATGTTTCATTATCATAAGCATCTATTTCAATAATAGCGGTATCATTCTTATGAATACGGATGATATCATTTTCACTAATCTCTAATTTAACTTCCATTTCATTTAAATTCGCTAAACGCATAATTTCTGTTCCTTGAAAACCTGATATTCCTTGCACTCTTTCTCCTTTTTCTACATTCAACTTTGAAACAGTAGCATCCACAGGAGAATAAATATATGTTTTATCTAAGTTAGATTTTGCTTCATTGTAGGAGGCTTCCAAACTCTTTATATTAAACTCTACAGACTTTATGTTTTCTTCTAATCCTTTGATGTTAGCTAAAGCGGAATGATACTGAGACTCTGAGTTTTCATACTCTTGAAGAGAGATAACTTTTTGTTCATAGAGTTTCTTGTTTCTTTCGTACTGGGCTTGAATACTAGTAAAATTAGCTTTTGCTTGTTCTAATTGTGCTTTACTTTGTTCTAATTGTGCTTTGCTAGAATTGATTTGTGCTAATATCCGCTCTAAAGCACTTTCATATATATCAGGACGAATGCGACAAAGTAATTGCCCTTTCTGTACTTTATCACCTTCTTTTACAAATATATCAATAATTTCACCGCTCACATCAGAAGTAATTTTTAACTCTGTTTCAGGTTGTATTTTCCCACTACCAACAACACTTTCAATAATATCTCTTCTTTTTACTTCTTCTACTGCTACCTTTGTCGCGTTATCTGAAAAAGAAACTTTGATAATTATGAAAATAACAGTAATTATGACACCACTTATAATTATCCACCATATTCTTTTCATATATTTTTATTTTGGGGTGTAAAACTAATCATTTATTTTATAGATACATACTATTATAGAGTATATTTGCATAAACAGTGAATTATGACAAATAATCTTATTAATGAAACCAGTCCATATTTACAAGAACATGCTCACCAGCCTGTTAATTGGTATCCTTATTCAGAGGAAATTTTTCAAAAAGCAGAAAAAGAAAATAAACCTCTTATCATTAGCATAGGATATAGTACTTGCCATTGGTGTCATGTAATGGCAGATGAATGTTTTGAAGATGAACAAGTAGCAGAACTAATGAATAATTATTTTATCAATGTCAAGGTAGATAGAGAAGAATTACCCGATGTGGATAAATACTATATGAATGCCATTCAAGTTTTAACAGGTAGGGGTGGTTGGCCACTCAATGTATTTGCTTTATCAAATAAAAAACCTTTCTATGGAGTTACTTATTTACCTAAAAAAAACTGGATAGATTTACTCAATAAAATTCACCAGTTGTACATTTATGAACAAGACAAATTAAAAGAATACGCAGAAGATATACATAACAACATATTACACTTTGAATTAGCCGCCATTCACCATAATGCAATAAATACTCCACCTACTCAAGACCTCCAGCAAGTTGTCAACAATTGGAAAAATATGCTTGATGAGGAGTGGGGTGGACATTCGTATGTTCCAAAATTTGTAATGCCTGTTAACTTTAAATTTTTTCTAAATTATCTTAGTTTTATTAAAGATAAGGAATTAGAAGGGTATACTCATAATAGTATAAATAAAATCATTTTAGGAGGATTATTTGACCACATTGAAGGTGGATTTTATCGTTATAGTACAGATAGATATTGGAAAATACCGCACTTTGAAAAAATGTTGTATGATAATGCACAAATGATAGAGTTGTTATCCTTGTATTACATCAAATATCCCAAACAAGAAGTCAAATGGATACTTGAAAAAAACATACAATTCTTACTTCACTATTTTCGATCAAAAGAATCATTATTTCATTCTGCATGGAACGCTGATAGCGAAGGAGAAGAGGGTAAATTCTACATTTGGACAAAAGATGAATTAAAAAGCATATTAAAAAATAATTACAATGAATTTGCGGAAATGTTTAATATATCTAACAATTTTGGCTACTGGGAAAAGAATTATTATGTGCTGACTATTAACTCGCAATTGTTTCTGAGAGATATTCCCAATAACATGAATAAAATCAATCTCTGGGCACAATTGTTATATCAATATAGAAATAAAAGAATTCGTCCTTCCATAGATACAAAAATTATTACCTCCTGGAATAGCTTATCTATCAAGGCTTTGACAATAGCTTCAGTAGCTTTAAAGAACAATAGTTACCTCAAAATAGCTGAAGAATCTCTTCATGCACTACTTAGTAAGGTAATGGTAGATGAACAATTGTATAGAATTTACCATCATCAACAAACCAAAAATCCTGCTTATTTAGATGATTATGCTTTCTTAATAGACGCTCTTATTACATTCGGTAAAATAACTGCACAGCCTATCTATCTCAATACAGCTGTTTTTCTAACAGACCAAACTATAGACAACTTTTATTCGCAGAAACAAAATATCTTTTACTACACTTCTTCAAATCATTCAATATACGAATCTACTAATCTTTATGATGATGTTATACCATCTGCAAATGCACAAATGATAACGAACTTACTTTATCTATATCATATAGATAATCATCAAAGGTATAAAGATATTGCCCAAAAATCACTAGAAAAGGCTAAACATTTATTTTTCAATCATCCTCACCATACCGCTTCTTATGGAATGTTATTGTTACAAAATAAATTTTTAGACGATTTAGAAATAACTATTACAGGTAAAGATGCTCAAAAATACATTTTTGAAATGTATCAAAAAACATGGAATGTTAGTAATATCTATTCTACAATTGATAAAAAAGACCATGCTATCTTCAAAAATAGATTTCACCCTGAGAAAACTTTTATCTATGTTTGTCAGCATTCTAACTGTTATGAGCCTTTGGAAAGTATTCATGATTTTAATATCTCTGATTTCATTCTTTAGTAGAGCTCAACTTCTTTCATTTAATCCTGAAAATTTATTTGAAAAATTCCATCAATTCAATGCTGATTACATAAAAAAAAATCATATCAAATCTATTATTTTTGATATTATCGATAAAAAAGATTGGCAAGAAGCAGAAGATAAAAATTTAGTAGAAGTGTATGAATTTAATAAAGATGGGAACTTAAAAAGACAATACCATACATCTGTTAAGAAAATTATTCGGGAACAAATTGAAAATAAAAAACACAAGATAATTGCTACTAAAGAATATTACGAATATGATACAACATCTATAGAATATATCTATCAACCATCGCTTATTATTGAAAGACACAAAATGCCCAATAATTATATTGAAGCAACATATCATAAATTGTGTGATAAACAAATATGTAAAGAAGAACGATATATTGAATCATACAGAACTTTATCTACCGGAAATCGTGTTTTAGATAAACTTTTTTTAAAGGCTTCTGATAGTATTGCAAATTTCCAATTCTCTAATCAAATAAAACAGGTTTACTTTAATAATGAGCGATTACCTTATAAAGAAAAATTTATATACTTCAATGATAAACATCAAATTACCAAAATTACAGAGCATTTCACGGCAGCAAGTGGAAAGATAAAAAAAACATTTCAATATAATTCTCAAAATCAAATACAAGAAGCAGAAATGACAATTGATTATGGAACTCCTGAAATCTACAAAATTCAATATACTTATGATAGTTTAGGTGTTGTATTATCAGAAAATCATTTTAAAAATAATTACTTATTCAAAGAATATCAATACATTTACGACGAAAATAATTATCAGTTAAAATCAATACTTATCAGAACATTTGAAGATAAGAATATCAAAATAATAAAACTTAAATACGAATATGAGTAATGTGAATAAAAAAGTAAGAGTAAGGTTTGCACCGAGCCCCACAGGTGGATTGCATATAGGGGGGGTAAGAACAGCGCTTTTTAATTACTTATTTGCTAAAAAACATAACGGTGATTTTATATTACGAATAGAAGATACAGACCAAACAAGATATGTAAAAGGTGCAGAAGAATATATCATAGAATCATTAAAATGGTGTGGTATTGAACCTAATGAAGGTGTTGGTTTTGGTGATGGACCCTACACCCCTTATAGACAAAGCGAAAGAAAAGAAACAGGTATTTATTTCAGATATGCTCAAAAACTTGTAGAACTTGGTGCTGCATACTATGCTTTTGATATAGAAGAAGAATTAGAGGAAATGCGAAAAAGATTAGAAGCGGCTAAGGTCCCCTCGCCACAGTACAATCATATTACAAGAATGAACATGCGAAACTCGTTAACTCTAAGCTATGATGAAGTGCAAAAACTTTTAGATAATAACACACCTTATGTGATTCGCCTTAAAGTACCAAGAAGTGAGGAAATTAGATTTCATGACATCATCCGTGGATGGATTGTAGTGAATTCCTCCACATTAGATGATAAAGTACTTTTGAAATCAGATGGAATGCCAACATATCATCTGGCTCATATTGTAGATGACATAGAAATGAAAATCACACATGTTATTCGTGGAGAGGAATGGTTGCCGAGTGCGCCTGCTCATGTGCTTATTTACAAAGCATTAGGATTAGAAAACCAAATGCCGCAATTAGCACATCTTCCACTTATCCTAAAACCAGATGGTAAAGGTAAACTCTCTAAAAGAGATACCTCAGGATTACCTATGTTCCCACTAAATTGGCATGATACACAAACAGGTGAAACATATCAAGGATATAAAGAGACAGGTTTTTTCCCTGAAGCATTGATTAACATGTTAGTTTTGTTAGGATGGAACCCAGGAAATAATCAAGAGATTCTATCTAAAGAAGAAATGATACAAATGTTTTCCTTAGAAAAAGTACATAAAGCAGGGGCTAAATTTGACCCAGAAAAAACAAAATGGGTTAACCAACAATATCTCAGAAAAAAAGATAAATATGAATTAGCTCAATTATTACAACCTATACTAAAACAAAATTCTATCAATGTAGATATAAATTATATGGCAGAGGTCTGTGAACTCATGAAAGAAAAAGCTTACTTTGTACATGATATATGGACCTTTGGTAAGTATATGTTTGAATCTCCTAACACCTATGATGAAAAAATCATTCAAAAGAAATGGAATGATTATAGTAAAAAAACTATTGAAGATTTATTGGAAATTCTAAATAACCTCCATTCATTTACTGCAGATGATATTCATCAATCTTTTGAAAAATATGTACAAGAGAAAGGAAAAATTGATTATCAATTATTGAGACTACTCATAACGGGTGTTTCGTCAGGTCCATCGCTTATACATATTATGCAAGTACTTGGTAAAAATACTGTCATTCAAAGAATACAAGACGCTATTAAAACTATTGAAGCTCTTGTAAAAACATCATAAATCAAATATCAAACAATACTCTAAAATCATTCGCTATGCATTCTTTTATTGATTTCTTTTTACATTTAGATAAACATCTTGCAGATATTTTATTAGAATATCAAACAACTACTTATTTTATTTTAGCACTCATTATATTTTGTGAAACAGGTTTAGTTTTCACACCATTATTACCGGGAGATTCGTTGCTATTTGCAGCAGGGATGCTCACTGCATCTATTGGGATACTAGATATCAGATTTTTAATTCCATTGCTTATACTATCAGCATTCATAGGCGATAATGTGAATTATTCTGTTGGAAAATTTGTTGGAGAAAAGATATTTGACATTCCATATTTACGACGATTAGTAAAAAGAAAATATCTTGAACAAACCCATCAATTCTACGAAAAACACGGTGGAAAAACAATCATTATAGCACGTTTTGTTCCTATTATCAGAACATTTGCACCCTTCGCAGCAGGACTTGGTAAAATGACATACAAAAGATATATTACATTTTGTATTCTCGGTGCTACCTTGTGGGTAGGCTCTATCACACTCGCAGGCTATTTTTTTGGCAATATCCCTATCGTCAGAAAAAACTTTGAAAAAGTAATACTTAGTATTATATTTGTTTCTATACTTCCCATTTTAATCGGAGGTATCAAACAAAAAATCAAAAAATAATCTACTATTTTTGTCCTTCTTATATTTTAAATATTATGAATAGTAGAGAAATCAGACAGAAATTTTTAGATTTTTTCAAATCAAAAAATCATCAAATAGTTCCCTCCGCACCAATGGTTGTGAAAGATGACCCTACACTCATGTTCATAAATAGCGGAATGGCACCATTTAAAGATTGGTTTTTAGGAAACACTGAAATAAAATATCCACGAGTTGCCAATTCTCAAAAATGCTTAAGAGTAAGTGGTAAACATAACGATTTAGAAGATGTAGGTTTGGATACTTACCATCACACCTTTTTTGAAATGCTTGGTAATTGGAGCTTTGGCGATTACTTCAAAGAAGAAGCTATTCAATGGGCATGGGAACTTCTTACTGAAGTTTATAAAATTCCTAAAGATAAATTATACATCACCGTATTTGAAGGCGATGACGAGGAAAATATCCCCTTTGATTCAGAAACTTACAACATATGGAAAAAATATGTACCTGAACAACATATACTCAAAGGAAATAAAAAAGATAATTTCTGGGAAATGGGGGATACAGGACCTTGTGGTCCTTGTACAGAAATTCATTGCGATATTAGATACGATGAAGAAAGAAAAAGAAAAGATGGCTATACATTAGTAAATACAGGACATCCGCAAGTTATTGAAATATGGAATATTGTGTTCATGCAATATGAAAGAAAAGCTAACGGTGCATTAGTCTCTCTCCCCAAGAAGCATGTAGATACAGGAATGGGCTTTGAACGATTATCCATGGTACTTCAAAATAAACAAAGTACTTACGACACAGATGTTTTTACCCCACTCATGGAACAAATTCAATCTATTACCGGATTTAAATATGACTTTTCAAAAGAAAATGAACCACAACAAAGAAAAGTAAACATAGCATTTCGTGTTATTACAGACCATATTCGTGCCATTGCTTTCACAATTGCAGATGGACAAATACCTTCAAGCATAGGTTCAGGCTATGTTATCCGAAGAATTCTCAGAAGAGCCGTTAGATATTATTTTCAGTACCTCAATCAGAAACAACCGATACTCTACAAACTTATTCCTACATTGGTAAAACAAATGGGAGGTGCTTTTCCTGAATTAAAACACCAACAAAAACTAATTGAAAGCATCATTCAGGAAGAGGAGCATAATTTCCTTAAAACACTTGATGTTGGGTTAAAAAAACTAAATTATATAATAGACGAAATTCAACATAAAAAACAAAATATCATTCCTGGAAAAATAGCATTTGAACTTTATGATACTTATGGATTTCCCTATGATTTAACAAATCTTATTGCTCGTGAAAATAATTTATCTACAGATGAGCAAGAATTTCAAAAATATTTAAAACAACAAAAAAATAGATCTAAATCTGTTGCTGAGGTACAAATGGAAGATTGGGTGTACCTCTCCGATATCAATATAGAAAAAAATTTTGTTGGATATGATACTACAACTATTTCAACAAAATTGGCTAAACATAGAAAGGTGAAAACAAGCAACAAAACTCTCTATTATCTTGTTTTGGAACAAACACCTTTTTATCCTGAAGGAGGAGGACAAGTGGGAGATACAGGTTATCTTATACTTCCATCTGAAAAAAAAATAAGAATAACGAATACAAGAAAAGAAATGGGAGATATTATTCATATCTCCGAAGAATGGGATGAAAAACTAACACATGTTCCGATTATTGCAACAGTAGATGAAGAAAGAAGAAAAAGTGCGGCACGTAACCATTCCGCTACACATTTATTACATGCAGCATTAAGAAAGATATTAGGTCTCCATGTTGAACAAAAAGGTAGCTTGGTACATCCTGATTATTTACGATTTGATTTTTCTCATTTTGCTAAATTATCCCAAGAGCAAATTTTGGAAATTGAAAAGCTGGTAAACGAAAAAATCATGGAGAATATCCCTGTGAAGATAGAGTATATGTCCTTAGATGAAGCTAAGAGATTAAACGCTATGGCTCTATTTGGAGAAAAATATGATAATATTGTACGAGTAGTTACTTTCGATAAAAACTATTCTATAGAACTTTGTGGCGGAACTCATGTGAATAGAACAGGAGATATAGGGTTCTTTAAGATTATTTCCGAAGAGGCTACTTCAGCTGGTGTAAGAAGAATAGAAGCTATTACAGGAAAAACAGCTATGGAATATGTTCATCAATTAAACTTACAAATAAAAAACATTAAGGAGCTTTTGAAAGTTAATAAAGATGTAGATAAGAAGGTACACCAATTACTTGATGAAAATAAAGAGTTAAAGAAGAAACTTCAGGATACTTTAAGAACACAAGCACAGCTTATTAAAAATACTATTAAAACCAGAATTATTCCTCATCATGGGAAAAACATACTCATAGAAAATGTTGATTTACAATCTGTAGATGAAGTAAAAAATATGCTCTTTGAGTTGAACAATGAAGTAAAAAATTTCATTGGACTTATTGCTAATCAACAGAACGATAAAGCATTTCTTTCATTAATTATCTCACCGGAAATTGTAAAAAAAGAACAACTGAATGCATCAGAAATTATTAAATCTATCGCTAAGCACATCAATGGAGGTGGGGGAGGGCAGGCACATTATGCCCAAGCAGGAGGTAGCAAAATAGAAGGAATACCTGACGCCCTAAAACAAGCCGAAGAAATACTGAAAAGTAAATAAAGCATATCTCATTCAATCTATAAGGTCATTTCCGGTAATAAAGATAATTTTTACCCATAAGGTTTTGTTTCGTTTTTACAAGTTTAAAGAAAATAATCAAAGATTAAAACGCTTTTCAATGTTTATTATTAATTCATTTTGTGGATATTATATTCTCTTCACTCCACCTGTTTATTCGTATTTTTACAACCCTAAATAATGTATATCTAAAATTATGCAGATTAATATTAATGATATTATATCAGCACTTTATTATTCAAGAGAATCCATTGAGTATCTTTTTGCAAAAAGAGATAACATTACTATTAGTCAATTTAAGAGTGAAACTAATATCTCTGACGAAATGTATCATCGCCTGAAAGCACTAGAAATTATCTATGAGTATGAAAACACATTGGTTCTTAATGACGCAGTAATTAACATGTTTGAAGACATTTTACAAATAGGTGAAGCAACTCCCGGAATAATTTCCGAATACATAACAGAACTTAAAAGAAATATTTCATTATATCAAGAAACACATTTATATCGCTTCTTAAGCCCTATTAAAAAATTTTTAAGAAGGTTAGATAAGGCTATTACTCGTGAAATTATTAAACTTCAAAAAAGTATCGATGATACCTATAAAAACGAAAGCAATTATCGTGTTAAACTGCGTAGATTAGAAGAATACCGAGAAAAAAGAGACCTTCTCATTAGCAATATTTATGCTTTACAAGAACTTTTATCTGAAAATAGAATATCACTCTCAGCAAGCGGTGATGTACAGCTATATCAAATTATTCAAGTACTCAAGCAAACTTTGTTTGAAAACATTGATTATCTGATAGAAATTCAAACAGACATTACAGATTATATCAATAAAATACAATATCAACTTGATATTTACCAAAAAGCCCAGCAAATCAAAGAACTTAAAGATCAAGGATTATTAAACTTTTCTACTAATTTTCACGAAATTATTGAAAAGCTTGATTCCATACGTTTTAATGGACATAAAGCACCAAGGACAAAAATTTCTATTGACACATTATACTCAGATACAGGGCAACAATTATGTCAAAAAGTAGCTGAAAAATATAAAGTATCTCAATTGAGATATAGAACTTCAGCCGAACAACTGAATTTTGATATATCAGAAAAATTATTAGATCATCAAGTAATGATAGATACAGAAAAACTTGTTGAAAAATTTTCTAAACAAAAAGAAAAAGATTTATTTCAATTCCTAATGGAATATAAATTCCCAAAAGAAATAGGCCAACTATCATTAGAACAAAAGCTTTCATTATTTGTTGAAATTTTGGTACAATATGAAAAACAACTTAACTTCTCCTATAAAATGAACTATATAGATGTTTTAGATAATAATCAACAAAATAAAAAAATTGGTTATACTATTGTAAAACCACAAAAATAAACACATAAATACTCTGATTTATGAATATAGATGAATTACAACTACCAAAACAAACACACGAGATTTTTAACATACTAGCTCGTGGACATTTCATATCTAGTAATGGTACAAAAGATGGAATGAATAAATTATACGACATTCTTAATGATCCTGAAAACTTTGAGAAACTACAAGCATACTTTGGAGTGTTAAAATATAAAATTGAAAGAGGTAATAATTACTTTTACTTTTCTAAAATAAATGAACCACCAAGTATCACTGAAAAAAAATTAGAAACATTTGAGAGATATATTGATATCATTGATTTATTTGCAAGTCTAGATAATAAAATAACTATTGGTTCACGCTTTCGTCCCTCTGAAATAGCCGAGGAGTGTAATGCCAATATTCGATTAAAACAAAAACTTACAAAAATACCCCTATATCGTTCAGAAAGCTTTTATGGAAAAATCCGTGAAATATGTGACATGCTAGTCCGTGATTCCTTTTTGGAGTTAGAAGATGAAGTATCTGAAACATACAAGGTATTAGATTCTTATGCTTATCTTCTAGATGTTATTAACGCCATTACTATTTTTGGACAACCACAAGATCAACAAAATAATCAAGGTGAAAACAACTTAACCAATATAAACATTAATCCCAATTAAAAAATTTATATATGTCAAACTACAGAATTCTTAATAGAATAGTAGAAATAAATATAGCCAATGTAAAATATACCGATATTGAATTAAATGGCAATACCTGCTTTGTAGGTGCAAATAATTATGGAAAAACCTCTTTGCAAAGAGCTATTCTTTTCTTTTATAATGCCAATTCCAGGGCATTAGGCATTAACCCCTCTCAAAAACCTTTTGAAGAACATTATTTTCGATATGACAACTCTTATATTATCTATGAAGTAGCAACTGAAACAACACCTTTCTTCATTATGGTGTATCGCCATAACAAACTAGTGTTTAGATTCGTGGATAGTGAATATAATCCTGATTTTTTCTTCGATGAAAATAAAAAAGCTCTCAAGTTTAGAGAAGTATTATCTAATTTAGATAAAAAAGGAATTTTTTATAGTAACCAAATAGATACCTTCGAAAAATACAGAAATATCATATACGGCACTGAGTCAGACCCTAAACTTAATAAATTCTACTTACTAAGAGGAAACGAAAAATATCAAAACATTCCAAAATCTATTACTAATGTGTTTTTAAGTTCTAAAAACAGTATTGACTCAAAGTTTATTAAAGATTTTATAGCAAATGCTATCTCCAGCGAGGGTGATGTTATTCAACTGGAAAATGTAGAGAGACAACTTAGACAATTCTCTGAAAAATACACTGACATAGACATTTTTCTAAAAAAGGAAACGCAACAACTTATAGAACTCGCGGAACATAAATATGACCAGGTACAGATATTAAAAACATCTCAATTAGAAGCTGCTGAAAAACTAGGCTCAGCTTTGCGTTATGCTGATACGCAGTATAATTTATTAGTAAATAACATTCAGGAGAAAGATAGTAAATTAAATCAACTCAAAGAAAAACATGAATTACTTAAAGCTTCTATCGAAGAAAAACAAAGAGAAATTAGAGAACAAATAGGATTTTATGATGGAATGATTCGTGAAGCTAAGAGAAAGTTTGAAATATACAAAGAAAAGAACATAGATGAGGTATTGAATAAAAATCAAGAAAAACAACAATTAGAATCTAGGTTACAAGTTTTACAAAAAGAATATGACGCTCTTACCTCCGATGTACAAAACATAGAAGTTCAATATCAATCATTACTTAATGAAATAAAAAATGAAATACAAGCTGTCACCAATAAAATAGACGCTCAAGTAACAGATGTCATAAACCATTACAACGAGCTTATTTTATTACAAAAGGAGGAACAAACCAAAAAAGAAACTGAACTAAAGAATCAATTACAATCCCTTGTCTATAATATCAATCAAGAGATTAGTCAAAAACAAATAGAACTTGGACAACTTAAATCTGAAGAAAAAATATCTGCTAATGTTCAACCTTATGAAAAAGAAATCAAACAATTTGAATTAGAAATCACAGAACTAAAAACTAAAATATATACCAGTAAAAGTGAATTAGCAATTAAACAAAATCAAGTAAGTGCTTTGCAAAAAGAATGGCAAAATACTGAAAAACAATTTCAATCTAAATTTGAAAACTTTACTAAAAACATACAAAAACAAATTGAACATCTTAAAAAAGAAATAGAGCAAATAGATAAAAAACTAAACATACAGGAAGATGCATTTTATGGCTTCTTAGATAAAAATGTTCCAAATTGGCATCTTACATTTGGAAAAATCGTTAATGAGAATGTATTATTTCAACAAGAATTAAATCCAAAACTTGTCAATCCCTCCGATAATACCATTTTTGGTGTACAAATAGATTTAGAAAAATTACCTCCTATCTCTAAATCCATTGAACAATATCAAACAGAAAAGCTTGAAAAACTCAATAAAATAAAGGAATTAGAAGAAACATATATCCAGGAACAACAAAATATTCAAAATGAAAAGCTTCTTAATGCAGACAAATATGGTAAGCAAATAGCTGAAATAAAGGAAGATATTAAAGTTATTCAATATGCTATTGAACTCGCAGAGAAAAAAGAAAGAAAGTTAATAGTAGAACTTGAAGAATGGAAAACAAAAAACGCTAAAGAAGTTGATAATTCATTAAAGTCTGTTCGCGAAAAAATAGCAATGGTAGAAGATGAACTCGCCATTCTTAACAAAAGAAAAAAACTAACTGAAACTGAATTTGAAACGCAAATACAAAACCTGATTGCAAAATATCAACAACAGATTCAACAACTCAAAAAACAACAGCAGGAAGAAATACATAACTTAAAAACTCAACAGAAAAATACTACTAATGAACTGAAAGAAAAAGAAAAGAAACTAATAGATGAAAAACAAAGCACATTTCAAACAAAAGGAGTTGATAATAAAAGAATTCAAGAAATACAAAAAGCAATATCAGACATTCGTGAACAATTATCAGAAATCAATCAATACCAAAATTTAATCAGTGATTACTTAAAAGATAAAAGAGATTTATTTGATAATTTACCATTTTATCAGCAAAAGAAAGAAGAGTTTACCCTTGAAAGTCAAAATATCATTAAGCATCTAGAAGACGAAACTAAAAAGTATAATCAAGAAAAAGCAGAAATTCAAAAACAAAAAAAAGAACTTGAAGATAAATTGTATCAACTTAATCAAGGTCTAAACTTCTTTCAAAACAATTTCAAAGAAACACCTGTCTACAAACGCTATGCATCAATCATTGAAAATGCCGAGCCCAAGCCCTCTAATTACAATCTAACTGAACTCTGTACACAATTATTAAAAAATGAATCTTATTTTAATGAAGAATACACTCATTTTCAAAGATATATTAATGAATTTGCAGGAAAATTCCGTTATGACAATCATTTTGGATTCTTTATCAGACATGACGCTAGTTTCAGTGAATATGAAAAATTTGCTCAGAATCTCAGAAACTTTATTCATGAAAATAGAATAGAAGTATCAATAACTGAAACCTCTGCCCTTGCTACAATGATAATAGACAGCATTGCTATGAAAGTAAAAGAATTATCCGGACAAAAAGAAAAAATCGAACATATTGTCTCTCTTCTCGCTGAAGATTTTAAGAAAGCAGAGTTTGAAGAATCCAAGTTAATTGAATATATCAAAATTCGTCTGGAAGAATCTGATAATAAAATATACAAAATCCTCAAGAAAATACAAGAATTCAGAGATGAGCATCACATCACATTTAACGATGGATTATTTAATGCGAATGTATCCGCACCTAAAAAAGCACTTTCATTACAAATCATAAGAATGTTAGACCAATTGAAAAACGCCATAGCAGAACAAGAACAACAAGAAATACGACTCCAGGATCTATTTGAACTGAAATTCAATATCAAAGAAGGATTAAATGAAACAGGTTGGACACATCGTATAGATACCATAGGCTCTACAGGAACAGATATATTAGTGAAAGCCATTATATATATCACTCTCTTACATGTGTTTATCAAAGAAAGTTCTGTTAAATCAAATAAAAAATTCAAAATACATTGTATCGTAGATGAAGTAGGTCAAATCTCCGCACATTATCTTAAAGAATTATTACGCTTTGCAAAATCAAGAGACATTGTGATGATTAACGGATTACCCAATAAAAGTGGACTTGAGAGCCATTACAAATACACTTATCAATTTAAAAAAGAAGATGATGGTTCTGTTAGAATATTCCCAAGCATTGTTACAGAAGTAGAAGTATAAATCTCAAAAAGTCACTGACAATGATTGTTCAAAAATTAAAAATCAAATTTGTCATCTGATATTCTTATGGCGTCAGAAAATTTTCAAAACAAAAATTTAACCCCACTCTCTGAATTAGGGGAATTCGGATTAATAGAACATATCAAACAATCCATAGTAGAAACATACTATGCTCAAACTATAAAAGGCATTGGTGATGATGCCGCTGTAATCGAAAAAAATGAAAAATATTACACACTCGTTAGCACAGATATTTTAATAGAAGGTATACATTTTGATTTAGTTTATACGCCACTTAAACATTTAGGATACAAATCGGTTGTAGTTAATTTGAGTGATATATATGCCATGAATGGAACTCCTAAGCAAATACTTGTATCCATTGCAGTTTCCAATAGATTCACTGTGGAAGCAATCGATGAATTATATAGCGGTATTTTATTGGCGTGTAAAAACTATCAGGTTGACTTAGTAGGTGGCGATACATCTACTATTCATAAAGGACTAGTAATTAGCGTTACAGCCATAGGTGAAGTAGAAAAAAATAAAATAGCATATCGCCATGGAGCAAAAGAAAATAATCTTATCGTAGTTACGGGCGATTTGGGTGGAGCATATATGGGATTACAAATTTTAGAAAGAGAAAAATCTGTATTTCTGGAAAATCCTAAAATACAACCCGACTTAGAAGGTAATGATTACATCTTAGAAAGACAACTCAAACCAGAAGCCCGAAAGGACATCATTGAAGAATTTCAAAAATTAAATATACAACCTACCGCAATGATTGACATCAGCGATGGACTTGCCTCTGAAATACTTCATATATGTAAGCAATCTAATGCAGGATGTGAGATATACGAAGATAAAATACCTATAGATTACCAAACTTATGAAAAAGCTAGACAATTTAATTTAGACCCTACAACCTGTGCCATGAATGGCGGTGAAGATTATGAGCTTTTATTCACCATTCCACCAAGTGATTATGATAAAATAAAAAACCATCCAGATTTTACTGTTATTGGCTATATTACCGAACCAGCAAAAAAATGCAACTTAATCTCTAAGTCAGGTACAGTACACCCTATTATTGCACAAGGATGGAAACACTTTTAGTATGTTACATCTCAAAGAGAAATTAAAAAAGAATCAAATTTTAGAAAATGTTTCTTTTCAAGATATTTCTGCAGAAGGATTAGGTATAGGTAGAACAACAGACAATATCGTAGTATTTTGTGAAGGTGCCATCCCACAAGATATTGCGCATGTTAAAATCACTAAAGTAAAAGGAAGCTATGTAATAGGGGAACTCTTTCAATTAACCCAAGCATCTCCTTATAGAACTGCTTCTTTTTGCAGACATTTTGGATATTGCGGTGGCTGTAAATGGCAACATTTATCTTATGAAGCCCAATTACAATTCAAGAAAAAATTTGTTATTGATTCCCTCACTCGTATCGGAAATTTAAAATTCCAGGAAATTCAAGAACCTCTAAAAAGTCCACAAACAAAGTATTATAGAAATAAATTAGAATTCACTTTTTCCAATAAAAGATGGATAGAACCTGAATATTTTTCAAAAGAAAATTCTATACAACTACCCGCATTAGGCTTTCATATATCTCATGCTTATAATAAAGTATTAGATATTCAAGAATGTTTCTTGCAAAATGATTTATCTAATAACATCAGAAACTTTGTGAGAGAATATGCTATTAAAAATGAAATACCATTCTTTGATATAAATAAACATGAAGGTTTATTAAGAACACTTACTATTCGTAATACTACCATTAATGAATGGATGGTAATATTAGGTGTGTATGAAATTCAACAAGACAGCTTGTTTCCGTTATTAGATGCTATTTATGATAAGTTCCCTTTTATTACCTCATTGTATTATGCCCATTTATTTATGGCCAACGAAAGTCTATCTAATGGAAAATTGTATCTATACAAAGGTAAAAGATACATTATAGAACAGCTCGGAGACCTTCAATTTAAAATCAGTCCTCTTTCTTTTTTTCAAACCAATTCATTGCAAGCAAAGGCAATGTATGATACAGTACTTAAAATTGTTCATTTGACCCAACAAGAAGTCGTGTATGACCTTTATTGTGGAACAGGAACAATTGCTTTGTATTTAGCTAAATACGCAAAAAAAGTAATCGGAGTAGAATATGTCAATGATGCAGTACAGGATGCCAAAGAAAATGCAAAGTTAAACAACATCTCTAATGCTCAATTTTATGTAGGTAATATAAAGGATATTTTTACTGACGAATTTGTTTATACTAATGGACATCCTGATGCCATTGTAATAGATCCACCAAGAGCAGGACTGGATAAAGAAGTAATTAATCAAATAAGGAAATTATCTCCGAAGAAAATCATATATGTCAGCTGTAACCCCCCATCACAAGCAAGAGATCTGTCTATTCTTTCTGATATTTACGAAATAAAATACATACAACCTATAGATATGTTCCCTCACACCACCCATATTGAAAATATCATTATGCTTGAAAAGATAGATAATTCTTAGAAAAAAATATCATTACACACTATTAAATTATATAATATTGCATTACTTCTTTGGAAATATCAATGAGGAGAATAATACAGTAATCATAGAAAATGAAGAAGCTCATCATTGTTCTGTGGTGTTAAGATTAAGAGTAGGAGAAATCATAGGTGTTTTAAATCAAAACGGAAGTATTTTCAATATAGAACTCACATCTGTCCATAAAAAACAATGTATCGGAAAAATTATTTCTGTTAAAAAGTATTCACCACCGAATATCCACCTACATCTCGTCGTATCTCCACCTAAAAATAATGAAAGACTGGAATGGCTTGTTGAAAAAGCTGTTGAACTACAAGTGAATTCTATTCTATTTGTGAAATCTGAACGGTCCATCCGTAAATCAATAAACATAAAACGACTATCAGAAATTGCCAAAGCGGCGGCTAAACAAAGTATTAATCCATATTCTATTCAAATAAATCAACATCTCACTCTCAATAACTTGTTAAACACACTATCTACCTCTCATACAGAATACTTATTACTTCATTGTGAGTCATCTTCTGAAAAAATACCTTTGACACCATCTTTTATACAACAATTACAACAAAGACAAGTGTCAAATATATTCTCTTTCATAGGTCCAGAAGGTGATTGGACATTAGATGAAATAAAAACAATAAAATCATCTCTTGCTAATGTCCATGAAATTAGCTTAGGCGAACATCGTTTAAGAACAGAAACTGCCGCTATTGCCATAATTTCTATGTTAAGCATATTGAGAAATAACTGATATTTGAAAAGGTAATGAGATTCTTTTGTAATGTTGTAAAAATATAAATACTATATTTGCCTCAAAATTTATGTATTATGAATTATGATGTTATTGTTATTGGAAGCGGTCCTGGTGGATATGTAACCGCTATTAGAGCATCTCAGTTAGGAATGAAAGTGGCTGTTATTGAAAAAGAAGCACTTGGTGGAGTTTGTCTGAATTGGGGATGCATTCCTACTAAGGCTCTTTTGAAAAGTGCACAAGTATTTGAATACCTTAAGCATGCGAAAGATTATGGTGTTGTTGCTGATAGCGTTAAAGCTGATTTCCCTGCTGTGATTAAAAGGAGTCGTGATGTCGCAGATAGTATGAGTAAAGGCGTACAATTTTTAATGAAAAAAAACAAAATAGATGTAATTTATGGAACAGCCAAAATAAAACCCGGCAAAAAAGTAGAAGTAAAATTAAAAGAAGGTGGAGTTCAAACATATTCTGCTCAGCATATAATTATTGCCGTCGGAGCGAGATCAAGACAGTTACCAAATCTTCCTCAAGATGGTAAGCATATTATAGGATATAGAGAAGCTCTTACTTTAAAAGAACAACCAAAATCAATGATAGTAGTGGGGTCTGGTGCGATAGGAAGTGAATTTGCCTATTTCTATGCAACGCTTGGAACACAGGTAACACTGGTGGAATTTATGCCTAATATAGTACCATTAGAAGATGAGGAAGTTTCAAAACAATTGGAAAAATCTTTCAAAAAAATCGGCATAGAAGTCATGACGAATTCCTCTGTAGAAAAAGTAGATATAAAAAACAATAAATGTATCGCCACTATTAAAACTCCTACAGGTAATATCACTAAAGAAGCTGATATTGTACTATCAGCGGTAGGCATTCAGGCTAACATAGAAAATATCGGCTTAGAAGAAACAGGTATTAAAACAGATAAAGGTAAAATTGTGGTAGATGAATATTATAGAACTAATGTACCAGGCTATTATGCTATTGGAGATTGTGTGGGTGGGCAAGCATTAGCTCATGTGGCAAGTGCAGAAGGAATTATCTGCGTAGAAAAAATAAAAGGATTGCACGTAGAACCTTTGAATTACAACAACATTCCAGCATGTACTTATACATCTCCTGAAATTGCCTCAGTAGGATATACTGAAAAAAAGGCTAGAGAAGCAGGGTATGAAATTAAAGTTGGTAAATTCCCTTTTACTGCTTCTGGAAAGGCTAAAGCTTCTGGCGCACCTGATGGATTTGTAAAACTTATCTTTGATGTTAAATATGGTGAACTTTTAGGTGCTCACTTGATTGGATATAATGTTACTGAAATGATTGCTGAACTTGTTGCAGTAAGGAAATTAGAAACAACAGGACATGAACTTATCAAAACAGTGCATCCACATCCTACGATTAGCGAGGCAATCATGGAAGCTGCTGCTGCCGCATACGGAGAGGTAATTCATTTGTAATCTATATGATATTTTAGATTTGTAGTAACAAAAACTTCATAAATATTATATTGTTTAACTGATTGCCTTGTATTATTTGATAAACAACATGGAAATTATCCCTTCAGCAGTGATAACTACTGATCATCTGTTTCTTTTTTTATCTGATTTCTATCCCTATCACTGTCACATCATCTGTCTGGTCATCTATACCTTTCCATTCCTGGTAAAAATCTTTCAGTAATTTACCTTGT
>FWPU01003280.1_pt1 | contig 41370 bp, 35 predicted proteins | sample 2228361 | NCBI WGS metagenome assembly FWPU01 (sample SAMEA103939777, study PRJEB20133) | metagenome | reverse complement strand
AGCCCAAACATGTGAGCGATCTCTTTCGAATCTTCTCTGGCTTCTATCCCTGCGCTCAAGATCACCATATCAACGGGTATACGGCGCTGTTTCCCTATTAATGTATCTTCGACCTGAATGATCAATTTGCCTTCTTCGCCCGGCTTCCTGGTAGCGTCGGTGACCTCGGCCACACGTCCACGGATGAAATGGGTGCCTTCGTGTAATAAACGGTGATAGAACTCTTCGTAGCCCTTACCAGGTGTGCGCATGTCGATATAGAAATTATAGACTTCTGCATTTGGCAATCTTTCATGGACGAGATGGGCGAATTTCAGCGAGTACATACAACAGACTTTCGAGCAATATTCATTGTAATTCTTGTCACGCGACCCTACACAGTGAACAATGCCGACGCTCTTTGGCTGTGTCACACCATCGCGCAAAACGATCTTTCCACCAGTCGGTCCCGCTGCATTGACCATGCGCTCGAATTCCAGACTGGAGAAAACGTTGGCGAGCCGACCATAACCATACTGGACGATCCGACGGGCGTCGAACAGGTCATATCCTGTAGCCAGGATGATATTACCAACCTGAATCTGAATCAGCTGATCTTGTTGCTCAAAATCGATCGCACCAGTCGGGCAAAGAATCTGACAGGCTTTGCACTTTCCTCGCTCGAAGTAAGTACAATTTGCAGGATCAAGAACAGGGTACTTAGGAACCGCCTGGGGGAATGGCCGATATATCGCTTTTCGGTAAGATAGTCCAGCTTCGAAGACCTCGTCGATGACCTTCCGAGGGCATTTTTCTTCACAAATTCCACATCCGGTGCACAGCTCTTCGTTGACATAGCGAGCCTTTTTTCGAACGGTGACCGTAAAATTACCGATATAGCCGCTGACATTTTCGACTTCGCTCCAGCTCCACAAAGTAATGTTAGGGTGCTGGCCAACATCGACCATTTTAGGTGTCAATATACAGGCCGAGCAATCGAGCGTCGGAAAGGTTTTATCGAGCTGTGCCATGTGACCACCGATGGATGGTTCCCTCTCAACCATGTATACATGATATCCGGCATTCGCCAATTCCAACGCGGCGGAGATCCCTGCAATTCCACCTCCAACGATTAATGTATTAGAATTTATCTCGACCGGTAGCGGTTCGAGAGGTTGATGATGGATGACCCTTTCGATCGCCGCATTCACCAAGGCTTTCGCTTTATGGGTCGCCATCTCTTTGTCGTTGGTCGCCCAGGAATTATGCTCCCGGATGTTCGCCATTTCGAAAAGGAATGGATTCAGACCACCGCGCTGAGTGGCTGCCCGGAATGTCTTCTCATGCATATGAGGAGAGCAGGCTGCGACGACAATCCGTGTCAGAGCATGCTCTTTGATATCCTGTTCGATTAATTCCTGACCCAAGCTCGAGCACATGAATTTATAATCACGAGCGCACACGACATTGGGGTGCGCTCCTGCCCAATTGGCGACCTGTTCGACATCAACAACGCCGGCAATATTGGTTCCGCAGTGGCATATATATACACCAACCCGTTCTTCGCTCATGGTCAACTCTCCTCCGGCATGCGCGGCATTGGGAGCTCTTCCTTGCCAGGTTTCTTCTTGGTGACCTTTGGTTCAGTGGGCGCTTCAACACCGATCTTGTTCAACACAGGAGTTGCATCAATAAACTCCTTCCCTATTCCCAACTTATCGGGTTCTATACCCAAAGCCAGCCCGATCATTTGGGTAAAGTAGAGTACTGGAAGGTGATAATCAGTTTTGAAGTATTTATTGGCACTTTCCTGATAAGCATCCAGATTGAGCTGGCACATTGGGCATAGAGTTACAATAAGATCTGCCTCATACTCGGATGCGTTGGCGATCAGCCTGTGGATCAACTCCAACGCGACCTGTTCGCTGATCTGGGTCATGTGCCCACCACAACAATGTGCTTTCAAAGGAAAATCAACGACTTCTGCGCCAAGAGATTTCATCAATCTATCTAGGGTCATCGGATATTCCTGGTCGTCGAAGCAGTCACCATATCCTGGGCGAACCACCAGACATCCATAATAAGGAGCGATCCGAATACCGGTAAGCGGATGGGTGACTTTTTCCGCAACACGCTCAAGGCCGATATCATTGACGAATATCTCAAGAAGGTGGCGTACGCGGATCGAGCCAGGTTTGTAATTCAACCCACCGGCCTCTAGAGCAAGATTGATGGTCTCCGACAGTTCTTCAGAAGCTGCCATGTAGTGATCAGTTTTTTTGAGGTTCAGATAGCACTGGCTGCAAGGTGCGACGATCTGATGCCCATTTCCTTTTTGTTGGACAGCCAGTGCTAGGTTGCGTCCGATCAATGCATAAGCTGGGATTGCATCGATTGCTAAATACTCTGTTGCCCCACAGCAGTTCCAATCGTTTAATTCTTTCAATTCAATACCGAATGGCTTGGAGACAGCCAGTGCGGAAATGTTATAGGCAGAGGCATTTCGTTCCAATGAACATCCCGGATAATAAGCGTATTTCATGCCTCACCTCCCAGCTGTTTGGCTTTCTCCAGGATCGCTTTGAGTTGATTTAGGTTCTTGATCCTTTTCGGTGTCAGGTCCATGCGGCCTTTTCTCCACATTCCCAAACCCATCGGCGCCATCTTGACCATGTCAAGTGGATGGTGGGCGAGATGGTAACGAGTGGCTAAACCAAGCTCGAAGCTGCGGCCATAGTTTTCGACATAACCTATGAAGGTTTGGGAGAAATCAGGGACATCCGCTGCAGAGGATTCTCGGTAATACCCCTCTTTAATCGCCATCCGTTTCAACGTATACATCAGATCGGTAATATGGATCTCTTGTGGGCATCGAACTGTGCAATAATAGCAAGAGACACAATACCAGGGTGTGTTACTGCTCAGAACCTGCTTTTTCATTCCTGCGGATATCATGGCAAATAATGCTCTTGGTGTGTGATCCATGTCCGCACCGGAGGGACAAGACCCCCCACAAGTACCGCACTGTAAACACAATTCCAGGTTAGTTGGTCCTCCAGGGGTCGATTTGACTACTTCTTCAAAAAACGTCGGTGCCCGAGCCAGGGCAACCATGTCCGCCATAAGAGCCTCCTTCGAGTGGTTTGTATTTAATGGCACGTGCAAGCTGATAAAGGGTCATCGCAACTGAAATAAAATAATCGACACAATGCCCTACACGGATATTGTCAAAAACATTGCTCTACTTACTTAAAAATAGTATCTCGATCTCAGCCATCCATGACTAGTAACAAATGACATAATGCATTGTGACAAACGTAACTAGTCACGAATAATGTTGAGTTTCTTGAAGAATGTAATTTATATCTAATATACCTGGAATTGATCTGAACAATCGTTTATGTTACACTACAGTCATTCTCTTGGTGGTGATGGAGCAGAAACGGTATAAGGTTCAGTATGGGCACACCAAATCACGATATCAAATATCAACAATTTCATGCAGGAAGCTGGAAACAAATCGAGGGTGGAGTGATATCAGAATTTCCCGTATCGTTGACTGTTAACGGTGAGGTCTGGTTGACGTTCATGTGCACGCCCGCCCAACTCGAAGCGTTAGCTATCGGATTTCTCTATAACGAACGGATCATCGAAACTTTGGATGACATTGTCGATGTGCGGCTTTGTGCTGCAGGGGATAATGTCGATGTCTGGCTAAAAAAAAGGGTCGAGGCTCCACGGGAGTGGAGACGTACTTCGGGTTGCACTGGGGGGTATAGTGCAATAGTGCTTCAAGAGAAAAATGAAATGAAACTAAACGGACACTCGATAACCCCTGGTGCTATCGGGAAGCTGGTTGACAAGCTTTTCGAATCCCAAGAACTCTATCGCAAAGTTGGTGGCGTACACACATCTGTATTGAGCGATGGCCTGGATGTAATTCTCATGGCTGAGGATATCGGGAGACACAATTCACTCGACAAACTCGCCGGTCTATATTTGGTAAATCATATTCAATTGGAGAATAAAGTGATCATTACAACAGGGCGGATCAGCTCAGAAATGTTACAGAAATCTGCACGGATTGGGGCTGCTGTCGTTGTGTCTCGAACCTCTCCCAGTTCTTTGTCTATCCAGCTGGCCGAATCATATGGGATCACTTTAATAGGTTATGCGCGAAGAGATCGTTTCAATGTTTATTCCCATGCAGAGAGGTTATTGACTGCAAATTCCGCCAGGTCAATCAACGAAAGAACTCCCCTCGTTTTCAGACGAAATTCTATATAGCTTCGACTTTTACAGCACACACTTTGTATTCTGGAATTTTTGCGAGAGGGTCCAGTGCGTTGATCGTCAATTCATTTATTGAACTTTCCGGGAAGTGAAAATTTCCATAGACCAGTCCTGGGGGAACCCTATCTGTAACTGAAGCTTTCGCTTCGATACTACCTCTGCGCGAAGTTACCCGGACATGTGATTTTCCATCCAGACCAAGCCTGACTGCATCTTCGGGATTTATTTCGATTTGTGGAATGTTGTAAATCTCCAATAATCCTCTCGAACGGCGGGTCAGTTCTCCACCATGCCAATGATAAAGCACCCGGCCTGTGCTTAGAATAAAGGGGTACTCATCGTCAGGGAGTTCAGATGGGGGAATGTGATCAACAGGGATAAAGCGAGCTAAGCCACGAGTAAACTTATTCACATGTAATATTGGCGTCCCAGAGTGAGACTTATTCAGCACTGGCCATTGAAAGGTCTCGCCATTGAATAATCTATCATAACTGACACCAGCATAGCTGGGAGTCAAGGAGGAAATTTCTTCCATAATATCTTGAGGAGAGAGATACTCCCATTCAGAAAAAGGGCGCTTGGAGATTGGAACATCCCCAGAAGCCAAAATTCGCTGTGCAAGCAAAGTGATAATTTTCCAATCTGGGAGCGAATCACCGACGGGTTCCAGAGCTTTACGGATGAGCTGAATCCTTCGTTCTGTATTGGTGAAGGTTCCAGTTTTTTCTGCAAAACTCACACCTGGTAGCAATACATCTGCATATGGTGAGGTCTCGGTTGGGAAAATGTCCTGAAGGACAATGAATTCACATGCTTCCAGGCAGTCTCGCACATGATTGGTGTCGGGTTCGCTCATGATTGGATCTTCGCCCATGATATATAACGCTTTGATGTTGCCATCCAAGGCGGCTGGGATCATTTCGGTTACCGTCATCCCAACCTTATCGGGCAATTCTCTTCCCCACGCAGCGGAAAATTTCTCTCGAGATTTGAAATCTGTGACTGATTGATAACCTGGATACACGTTGGGGAGGCCACCCATATCACAGGCGCCTTGGACATTGTTCTGTCCGCGCAGGGGATTCACACCGCCGCCTGGGACACCAATGTTGCCGAGCAGGAGCTGTAAGTTTGCAAGAGCTATGACATTCTGAACGCCTGAAGTGTGTTGTGTTATCCCCATTGCCCAAAAGACTGCCATCGGCTTGAGGCTACCCATTAATTCAGCAGCTTCGTAAAGCTGAGCCTCGGATACGCCAGTGATTTCAGAAACGATATAGGGAGGATAATTCTGAATGGTGGTTTTGACCTCTTCGAATCCTTCAGTTCGTTCTTCGATGTAGTGCTTGTCTTCATATCCTTTTTCCAGAAGAATGTAGATCAGACCATTGACAAGGGCGATATCTGTACCAGGTTTGTGTTTAAGATGTATAGAAGCAAACCCAGTCAACGGGATTTTTCGCGGATCGGCAATAATTAATTTTGCACCTCGCTGTCTGACAGCCTGCCGGATCCGCATGCCGATTACCGGGTGTTGCTCTGTCGTATTTGAACCGATGACGAAAATTGCCTGCGCGTGGAGGAAGACATCTTCAAGTGAGTTTGACATTGCCCCCGAGCCCAGGGTCATGGCCAGACCGGCCACAGTGCTGCTGTGTCAAAGACGGGCACAATGATCGATATTATTGGTACCGATCACCTGCCGGGCGAACTTGTTCATTAGATAATTCTCTTCATTGGTGCATTTCGCTGAGGTCATGATACCAATAGCATCGGGTCCAAATTTATCTTTTATTTCGAGTAATTTTTGGGAGGTTATCTCGAGGGCGGTATTCCAATCAACTTCAACCCATTCACCCCGATCGAGCGGTCGAGACGTTCTCTCTAATAAATATTTCCTCACTAATGGTTTTTTCAATCTGTCCGGATGATGAACGAAATCATAACCAAATCTGCCTTTGACACAGGTCCATCCATGGTTTGCCAGGCTTTCCCAGGCAGAGTCGACTCTGATGATCTGGTTGTTTTTGATATTGAGAATAATTTGACAACCTACTCCACAATATGGACAGACGGTTTGAACTTTTGTGCTCTGCCAGGTACGCCCTTTTCCGAGGGACAGTTTAGGATAAAGTGCTCCAGTTGGACAGACTTCGACACAACTTCCACAAAATTCACAGGGACTATCGGTCATGTAGGTGTCCTTACCGAAGCCGATGCGAGCCTCGAATCCTCGCCCAAAGATATTAATTGCCTCGACACCATTTATATTTTGACATGCTCTGACACAACGTCTACAGAGAATACATTTATTTCTATCAACCTGAATAATAGGATTTGGATCGTCGATCGGATATTCATGTCGCAAAGCGGGAAAAAATCTTGGCTTGACCTGGTATTCGTAAGCAAGATCTTGTAACAGGCACTTTCCCGCCGCGTCACAGGTCATGCAATCGAGAGGGTGATTGGAAAGTAACAATTCAAGGATAAATCGTCTCGCATTGATCACTTTTGGGGAGTTTGTATTGATTAACAACCCGTCAGTTGCCTGGAGGGTGCAAGCCGGCTGCAGCGATTGGTTATTGACAACTTCTACCAGACAGATCCGGCAAGATCCTTCTGGTGGTAGAGCCGGATGATGGCAAAGGGTAGGGATATTAATTCCTGCCTCGCGTGCAATATCGAGTATGGAACGACCGGCATCGACCACGAGCGCTTTGCCGTCTAGGGTCAAGTTCACTTTCATCAGGCGTGGCTCTCCTCAGGAAACAAGCAATTCAAAATCCAGGTGTAATTTTGCTACCATTCTAGCAAATTTCGATCATCTTCCGAAGCGATTAAAGTCATATCTCGGAGATATCCTTTATCCTAAATGGAACGAAATCGGAATGTCACAGGAAGTTAATTATCTCTTTTTCGTACCAACCAGGATCCTGAATTTTGCCGATTCGCGTCGGTTTATTATTGCTAATAACTGTCTTTTCAACAACCAAGCCCATTTGTATCGGGGATTAATCAGTGTCCATGATATGTCTAATTGTTCCCCCATTCTGGATAATCGATCGTAAGTCAAGAAATTATTAATAGGTAATGAATTACCTTTAAAACCAAATCGTTTGAGAAATAATGCTTCTCGTTCTTTAACCATGCGAAGTCCACTTTCCTGACTCTTGTAGAGAGGTGTATCAAGTATGATGAGCAATCCATTTGATTGGAGAAGTCTCACTGCCTCATGCAAAGTGCAAAGATAATCGGTCGAATAATGAAATGAGGCATTAAAGATGACTATATCTATGGATGAATCAGGAAAAGGAATGAAATCGAACTCGGCCTGAATGACCAGGAATTCGGCTGTATAAAACCTGAACGCACCTAATCCATCGAAATCGTTTGTAAGCAAATCAATGGCTGCGACATGGTGGCCACGCGCGGAAAGACGATTTGATAGCCAGCAATTTCCGGCCCCCATATCGAGTATGTTTAAAGAACGGGGGAATTTCTTTTCAAATGGTTTAAGAATATCTTGGACAAACCTATTAAAGCTTCGGGAACGAATAGACCAACCGTGATCTTTCTGGTTTGAACGATCTTGGTAGGGAAGGGCTCTATAATATTCTGGATCAGGTGAACCTCTTTTTTCCTGATATCGGATAAATTCATATTCTTTGATAAATTTCTCATAACGAGACCATCGATCGGGTAATAGAAATCGCCAGATACCATCTTTCTTTTCAAAATCATGATCGTCAACAAGACATTGCAGTTGTGAATCTGATATACGGGTCAAACCTGATTTACAGTATGGACAGACAAAATCAGGGAACTTACTCCCTGACAGATTAGTACCCATAGTGGTCCGGGTTATTCATCCTGTGGTGAAGGAATTGCAGCGTTTTTCCTGGATAATTGAGGCTCGATGTTTACCTTATTATTTTTGATGATTAGTTCGAATAAGTTCAACAGTTTCATCTCTATCGGTAGAGTAATCAGATCAACCAGATATCTGAGAGATTTCATCATCCTGAGATTAAATTTCTCAGTTCGATTGTGAGTTGGTAGCATATGTCTCTTATTTCTATTGCTTCTTAACCGATGGGTTTTATGAACAACTCTATACAGCCATCGGTAATACCTTGTAGGATATGGGCTCTTGTAAAGGGCTGCCAGATCACTCGAATCAATCCAATTTTTCTTTTTTCCGATCTCGTGTTTTACTCTCTCATAAAAGGCTGTCCCAGGTAAGGGATATGAAACCGAAATACCGATGTCATCAGGTTTTTGCTCGATCACGAGACGAATTGTTTGAATTATGTCTTCACGAGTTTCCCCGGGGTAACCAAATTGAAGGAAGTAGCCGACTGACATTCCTGCATCGTGTATCCTCTGTGTAGCTTCCCTGATCTGATCTACCGTGATCCCCTTTTCCATGGCATCGAGGACCTTCTGAGAGCCAGATTCAGCTCCTATCCAGATAATCTGACATCCTGCCTCTTTCAAATACTCGATCTCGCCCTCTCTCAGCAATAAATCAGCTCTGTTCAGACATTTGAAGGGGATCTTAATTTTGTGGCGGTTCACGAGATGAGCGAATTCGTTCAACCAGCCCGGTTTGAGACCAAATATGTCATCCATGAACCAGAGATGATCGGGGTTGAAATTCTCACGTAAATACATCATCTCCTGGACGACATTTGCCGGGGAACGGGAGTGGTAACGCTGCCCCCAGATGGGTTTCGCACACCAATTGCAATGGAAGGGACATCCCCGGGTTGTTACCATATTCAAAGAAAAATAGCCATGGTTAAGTAACCAGATTTCTTTATATTTTTGAATGTCGATTAGATCCCAGGCGGGAAAAGGAAGAGAATCAAGATCGTTTATTAGTGGGTGCCTGGGTGTGCTTACATATCCAGATTGGGTTTCTGATCGAAATGACAGCCCGGCAATATCGTCGAAGCGGAGGTCATTCGAGCCAAGGAGTGCGCCGGTCAATTCTTCCAATGTTTGTTCTCCTTCGCCGTGTATGACAAAATCTGCTCCGTGAGCGATATATTTACCAGCATTATCAGTGGCATCAGAGCCACAAACAACCACAATACAGCTCCTGCGTTTCGCCCTATCGATCATCTCGAAGGCAGCGTGGCGCATACGTCCAAGGCACATTTTCGACAGGTAGTTGAAATTATCTTCGAATATGACCGCAATTATGGGTTGCTCATTCTTCAGCGCATTGTCCCATTCATCGATCGATTTAGCCAACATGGCATCGAAGACTGTGACCTGATAACCTTTGGCGCGCAGATAACTTGCGGCATACAATGTCCCCAAGGGCGGGTAAGGTTGCTGTGCTCGCCATAGTTTCGGATCGAAACGCATATAGTATGAATGTCCAATCAGGAGATCACTCATTGAACACCAGAGCTTCCAGCTCGCACAACTTCGAATTGTATTTCTTCAAAGTAAGTTCCATGTGTTGTCCGAAATGACCCTTGCACACATCAGGGGTAAATAAGGTTTCGTTCGTTTTAAGGTTGATACGAATTAATTTATTAATTTTTCTTGTCCTTTCCCAGCTTTCAAAGGCATCTCCAAATTTATTGCACAACAAAAGTTGCGCAGAGGCACGAATCACTGTGTCGAAAAGAATAGAATCCCTCGGATTGTAAAAACCAACCGGAGGATCTGGGGGACCAGCTGCATTTGGAAGAAATTGATTCGTCCAGCAATTTTTTCTGCGTAGTGACCAATATATCTCCAGCCCTATCAATGGGATCATCTGGGTGATCTCATGGGCAACATATATGTTTCTATCTTCAAAAATAATATGCTGTTCAGAGATCACATAGTTAGGACATAGATGGATATCGAACAATTTCAATAAATGGACAAGAATAACGAAAAAGGCTCTGCATGTCCAGACTTTATTTCGTTCAGCGACGACAAATAAGTCGATGTCCGAGTTAAGGGTAGCAATTTCCATCGCCAGTGTTCCTGTCACAGCAACCATTCGAACAAATGGGATGAGTGATAATATCCGAGTGTATTTGAGCAGCTGAGACCATTTCTCTTGAGCCAATTTTGATTTCTCTATTCGTATGTCAACCAAGAAAGAACGATCTGCAAATGTGTAATATCCATTCGTTGAGCAAATGAAATTGGATATCAAGCGAGAAGATGTGAGTGCTTCCAATATTTGTCGATATGAAACGGGTATACCGGGAAGATATCTATGGATTTCTTCTGCAGTCAGTGGGTAATCGAATAAATCAAAATATGCAATTACCTGGATGATCCCCCAATCGATGTCGCTGATAGAGCGATCAGATGGTAAAGTATCGAAAGAGACCGAATTCTCGTAAATGAAGGGGGTGGATTTCATTTTAAGAGTGAGGGTGAACCAAATTCAACCTCATTGAGATTGCTGATTGGTAGATTGATGTAAAAGATATTATCAGTAGTCCAAAAAGAAATAAAAACGAATAAAAAGCGATAATCCAGTTTTGGGTATCTAAAGATAGTTTGAGTGAATACCCGTTTATCATGGCAAAAAGCAATTCGAAGACGATCCGCCTGTCAAAATATAGTTGGTATTGTTTTGTAAACCACCGCTGCCCTCTGGTCACTATTCCATATTTTGGTGTTCGCTCGAAAATCCTTTGTTTATTGAGAAGGATATCAAGAGCTGCAAACGCCGTATTGACCATCATGCCTGTACCAGCAGCGGCGATAAAAAACAGCATTGGGAGAAGACGCCACCATTTCTTATTGAGATGTCTTTGAGCTGAGAGGACAAAGGCAGCCTGGGAAAATGTCGCGAGGTTGAAAAACAAACCAACACCGAATAACGACAACATCCCAGCGTATTTGAATGAAATCAGTAATATCAATGGATGTAGCAAGACGAGCATGCATAAAAGAATATGGATGCCATATCCCAGCAAATGAATAGTGCTCTGGAATTTTACCGAAAATGGTAGAGAAGAACTCCATACTGCCGGAATGTGCTTATGAGCACATTCCAGGCTCCCGCGCGCCCAGCGATGTTGTTGCCGGCGAAAGGCGCTTATATTTACAGGGAGCTCCGCTGGTACAACCAGGTCACGCAAGTACACTCCTTTCCAGCCTATCAAGTATGCCCGGTATGATAGATCTAAATCCTCCGATAGCGTCTGATGACTCCATCCTCCTGCATCTGTGATCGTCTTTCTACGCCATATTCCTGCAGTGCCGTTGAAATTGAACCAGTATCCAGCGGACCATCTCGCAAATTGCTCGACACCAAAATGCGCATCGATCGCAATAGATTGGATAAATGTCAGAAAGGAATAATCTGGGTTGATGTGTCCCCAACGTGCCTGGACGAATCCAACCTGTGAATCTGTGAAATATGGAAGGGTTTTTATTAGAAAATCCGAAGGCGGGACGAAATCAGCGTCAAAAATTGCAATAAAATCCCCACGCGCTGATTTCAAACCTTCATTTAGAGCACCGGCTTTAAATCCTCTCCGATTCGAACGATGAAGGTGCCTAATAACCTTCCCTGGCGCATCCAGATCACAGATCGTGTTCCTGATGATCTCCGAGGTTTCATCGGTAGAATCATCAAGAATTTGGATCTCAAGCAGATCTTTTGGATATTGTAATCTAACCGTTTCGCGGATCACTCTTTCTGCCACATAAAGCTCATTGTAAATGGGTAATTGGACTGTAACTTTGGGGTACTTATGAATTCTTTTATACTCATGGGCGACCTGCTTGTTCTTCCATGATATGAATGTCAGGTAGAACAAGTTTATTCCATGTATGAGAAGAAGGAGGACTACCAATAGATAGATAACCGCAACAGGGATAAGGATGAGATCGATCATTTCATTTTTTTGAATTTCGAAAGACATTTGCCCAGAAACCGAAGGCGAGCCATTGCCAATAGCGTCCTGGGGTTAATAGCCAGGGATAATAATCAAAAAAACCAAGGATAATAACTGCCACTATTGTGCTCGAACTAATCACCAGAGAAGGGGTGAATTGAAGGCGTTCTCGGTGATAAATCATCAAAAGCCAGGGGGCCAATATCAGGATAGTGAAAAACAGAGCACCGATAATCCCCGTTTCTGCAGCCACATCGAGAAGAACAAAATGGGCAGGTTGATATGCAACTGGAAAATCCGGATACTTCTCTTTTATTGCAATGGGCAAGGCACTCAATCCTACTCCCGTGAAGGGTCGGCTAAAGAACAATTCGTTGGCAGTCTTGTTCAGCAGCTCTCTCTCTCCAATGGATTGAATTTCTTGAGGGTTACTGTTTATTGAGCCGGATAAATTCAAGCGCACCTCAAAAAGAGGTAGATTAACCCATAAGAATGGAAAGATCACCATTAAAGTTGAGATGTACAGCCAGGCAAGATTCTTCGTTTCCTCCCGCCAATTCAATTTTATAAGCCAGATTGCTGTCATAATTGTGCCAACGATGAAAGCAATCCAGGCGGATCTCGAAAATGTAAAAAGCAATCCCAACGCACCCAGAGTGAAAACACCATATAGAAAAGCCTTCGCCGGCTGATTTACATGTTTCATAAAAGCGGTTATGAGTAACAATCCTAAGGAGATGCTTCCCCCAAGGATATTGGGGTGATCTGTCAAGCCATAGGCACGCAGATAGCGAGTCCCGGAAAAGTAAATGATGGATATCCCTGACCACGAAGGATCCAGCGGCAATTCTCCGAGAGCATATAGTCCTATCGAACCTTGTTGTAAGAATTGCATAATCGCCGGGATAGCATTGAGAACGATCATCATAGATAATGGCAGAAAGAGTTTTAGGGAGGGAGCTTCATTGACCAGGAATAGATATAGGAGTAACAACGATAATAATCTTGCCGAGTTGTAAGCAGAGAGCTGGGGATCCACCGAGAATAAAGTGCTGAAGGAGGAGATGAGTGTGAGCATGATGAGCGCATAAGAGAAAATATCTGGCTCCAAAGTTATTTTTTTCCCATGCCGAAGTATTTCGACTGCCCAGGCTATCAGTGTGATAATGAGAAAAAAATCACTGGCATAAAACATAATGTCAGTATATTCACGATAGACCTGCGGCTCGGAGCGCGCAAGAATTATGGTGTGGTAACGCAATGGGATGGAGATGATAAAAATTGCAAATGACAGCTCCTTTATTAAACGAATGCAGCTGTTCTGTCCATTTTTGGTGCTAAGGGAATATTCAGACACATCTAATCCGTTCACGCGCTTGAGCGTAATGGAACACTATTAAATCCATAGATAGAGAATGTGCTGTGCTTATATAAATTAGGTCGCAAATCTGATATATAAAGATTTACGTATAAAAAGAAACGGATGGATTGCTTTAGCTGCGCTATCTTTTATCAGCCATTTCTTCAAGACAACTGATGGAGAATCCAAAAACAGCATTAGTGCACGATGTTCTCTCATTTCGGGGTGGTGCAGAGAGGACCCTAGAGGCGATTTCTGAAATGTTCCCCGAGGCACCCATATTTACCTTGTTATATAACCAAAGGGAATATCAGCATTCAGAGATTGCCCGGCACCAGGTGGTGACTTCTTTTATCCAGAATTTGCCATTCTCTCTGACAAAATATAGAAATTATCTTCCCCTCATGCCAGTTGCAGTTGAGAAATTCGATGTAACCCACTATCAATTGCTTATATCATCCAGCTATGCCGTTGCTCACGGCGTTCTGACCCAGCCCGAACAATTGCATGTCAGTTATATTTACACTCCGATGCGCCATGCCTGGCAGCTTCAAAATGATCTGTTAATGGGGATGCGATTGCAAAGAAAAATACTTTTGCCTTTGTCACTTCTCATATTACATTATTTTCGACAATGGGATTCCACAGCGATTAACAGAAGCGATTTCATTATTGCACCTTCCAAGTGGGTAGCCCGATGGATATGGCGCTGTTATCGACGAGAATCGGTGGTTATTTATCCGCCGGTTGATATACAACCACTGTTGCGTTCAGAAGGACGAAAAAGCTATTATTTAACCATTTCAAGACTTAGGCCATATAAAAAAGTTGATGTGATAATCGACGCATTCAATAAGTTGGGATTCCCACTCATTATCGTTGGCGAAGGGACGGAAAAAAGAAAACTCGCCGCTATGGCGAAGGGGAATATAAAATTTCTCGATTGGCAATCAGATCGGGGGATCAGGGATTTAATGTCAGGAGCAAAAGCATTGATCCATATGGCAATAGAGGATTTTGGGATAGCTCTGGTCGAGGCTCAAGGCTCTGGGTGTCCGGTAATTGCCTTTCGTAATGGTGGGGCAAGCGAGATCGTCATTCCTGGGAAGACTGGATTATTGGTCCAAGAACAGACTTCAGATTCACTCGTCGAATCGGTTCTCGAATTTGAAAAAGTCAGGCACAGATTTCGTGAAGAAGAGTTGTGGGAAAATGCCAAGAGGTTTGATCGCGAGCGTTTCAAATTTCAATTTATAAGTTTTATTGCTCAAGCCTGGTGGGAATTTCACAAGGAGGTGAATGTATTTAATTTGGGTGGGCGAAGGGGCACGATCCCTCAACCTTCTGATCCACAGTCAGACGCTCTGCCAATTGAGCTACGCCCACCACGCTAAATTCAGTCATCTCTCCATCGAGAAACCATCGTCATTTTATCATGAAGGGATTTCACTATCAAGCATCATTTGTATTGCAGTGTTCACCTGATCACGTGAGACAGATCTCTGAGATCTGGTGAGCATGTGCTTGATTGTTACCTGATGATTGGCAATCTCGTCGGGCCCGAGGATAATGACAAGAGGAATACCCTTTCTGTCTGCATATTTTATTTGTTTATCGAGTTTTTCCGCTTCTGGATATAAGCAAATGTCAAAGCAAGATTCTCTTAATTCTTGAGCCAAAGCCATGGAGTGGGATATGTGATCCTCATCGAAAATTGTAATGAGGGCGGAAGCGGGTGTGGTATTTATTTTCTCAGGGAGCTTACCCAATTCTTGTAGTAAGAGTGTGATGACCAGGTCACCCATGGCAAACCCCACAGCCGGTAAGGGTTGACCGCCAACATCTGCCAGGAGATTGTCGTAACGGCCTCCACCAAGTATTGAACGTTTGACGCGGCCAGCGATCGATTGTGCTTCGAAAACGGTGCCCGTATAATAATCGAGTCCTCTGATGATGTGTGGAGCAAATTCAACATACGAAGCCAAGCCGAGTGATTCCAGCAATGCGAAAAGATCTGTGAGTGTTTTCGATTTCATCCAGAGGTTCTTATCTTGCAGAATCCTCAAAATGCCATCGGTTTGTGATTTAGTAAGACCAGTTTCGATTGCATAGGCCTCCCAATCAGAAGGGCTTAATTTATCGCGTTTGTCGATCAGTTTGAACACAGTACTGAGCATCTCATGGCTGATCTCAATGGATTTGAGTTCAGATTCGATAAGCTGGCGATTGTTGACCATTACCCTGACCTCATCAGGTTGGAGGCCAACCTTGTTAAAAAAAGAAATGATTACCGATATCAGTTCTGCATCTGCGGCGATCGAAGATGATCCAATAAGATCGATGTTCCATTGAAAGAACTCGCGTGTTCGACCCTTTTGAGGGCGTTCATATCTCCAGAAAGGACCAAAGGACCACCATCGGAGGGGAAAAACTAATTGTCGTTGGCGTTGGGCGATCATGCGGGCAAGGGTTGGGGTGAGTTCGGGTCTTAGAGTGACCAGGTTGCCTCCTCGATCTTCGAAGACAAAAGATTGTTCCTTGACGAGTTCCTCGCCTGATTTAGCTGCATAGAGTTCGAGTGGTTCGAGGAGAGGTCCTTCGTACTCTTCGTAACCAAAAGATCGTGAGACCTTAGCGACGGTTGCATATAGCCATGAGCGAATGGCCATAACTTCGGGGTAAAAATCACGCGTACCTTTGACGGGTTGAATTATTCCTGACATGAGTTACCTTGATTATTAAACGGCATTGAAGAGATTTTAACACACTCGATTAAATGTTCGTTCAAGGTTCCAACAAAGCCTGAAGCTCTGAAGGGTTGACAACTGGATTATTACAAACAAAATTTTGACATACGAATGCTGTTGGGCGCAAATCGACGGGATGGCGATCTTTCAAAAGCGGTGGACATTCCTGATCTGGAGGAAAAGAAGAAACAGCCAGAATGACATTCGGTCTGTACTTAGACCAAAGAACATCAACAAGTTTTGAAAAGGAATCATGGTGTGGATCCCCAAGAATTGCGACTTCGAAGTGGGGGTTTAGTGCGAAATCCATTGCGCATAGCCAATATGAGAAATTAACCGGATACCTTACAGAAAGATCAACAACACTGCTAATCAAACTCATTGCCATGTCAAACCAGAGGCGATTTCCCTCGTACGCGCTCAATTGGAGTAATGCCATCGTTGCAAGAGCGCTCCCAGAAGGGAGGGCGTTATCTTGTACCTCTTTGGGGCGAACGAAAAGATCCTGGGATGTGTTGCCAGTGTCAAAAAAGTTATGGTTCGCGTCGGTAAAATTCGCGATCATCGACTCACAGATCTTTTTTGCCTGCATGTAGAAATTATTGTCATGAGTTGTTTGGTAGAGAGAAAGGCATGCCAGGATCAACGATGCGTAATCTTCGAGAAAGCCTGGAATCGATACTTTCCCTTTGCGATAGGATCTAAATATAGCATTATCGTCGATAAGGTGATTGTTGATGAAATCGAAATTGCGCATAGCCACATCCCCGTAACCGCCACCCAAATACCTACCCACCTCAGACAAAGACAATAACACCAAACCGTTCCACGAGGCTAATATTTTGTCATCAACCTGCGGGCTAGGCCGGCGTTGCCTGCGCAACAGTAGTAGGGAATGAATTCTGGATAATTTTTCATATAAAACTTGTTGATCTAAACCAAAGTTTCTGATCAAAGTCTCATCATCTTGTCTCCTCTGCAACACAATCTTGCCCTGGAAGTTCCCTGTTTCAGAGATATCGTAAGCCGATAAGAACAATTCACGGTCTTCTTCATCCGACAGTGTGTCCAAGATCTCATCGACCGTCCACAAGTAATAATCGCCTTCACCACCTTCTGAATCAGCATCTAAGCTGCTGAAAAAACCACCTTCAGGCGACATCATATCTCGAATAATAAAATTCATTGTCTCTTCACAAATCTTCTTGAAGAAAGGATCGCCGGTGAGCAAATAGGCATGTAGATAAGCATTGACTAATAGTGCATTGTCATACAGCATTTTTTCAAAATGAGGGATCAGCCAGTTGTTATCAGTGCTATAGCGAGCAAAACCGCCACCGATGACATCGTACATACCGCCTTTAGCCATTGCTCTCAAGGCATGAGTACTGATATCTAATGCAAGTTTGTCCCCTCTCGAAGCACGCTTCAAGAGATACTCAATCGCCATCGGTTGGGGAAATTTCGGCGCGTTTCCCCAGCCGCCATGAGTCCAATCATAAGTCTGAGCAAGAGCTAATGCTGCCCTGTCGAGTTCTTCAAGGCCAGATGGCTGCCTCGAGATCTCGATCGGATATAGCGCGGCCATGTGATCCTTGATTTGATTCGCCGTGTTTAATATCCTATCACGGTCCTCCCGCCAGGCTTTTGCAACAGCGAGTAGCACTTCTCGAAATGCTGGCATGTTATATCGTCGCTGTGGAGGAAAATATGTCCCCCCATAGAACGGGAGACCATCGGGCGTCAGAAAGACACTTGTTGGCCATCCCCCCTGTCCTGTCATAGCTACCACTGAATTCATGTAAACATTGTCAATATCAGGCCGCTCTTCCCGATCAACCTTAATATTGACGAAGTATTCATTCATAATCCGAGCAGTATCTGGGTCCTCAAAGGATTCGTGTGCCATCACATGACACCAATGACAGGCAGCATAACCTATGCTCAAGAATATGGGTTTGTCTTCCTGTTTCGCCTTCTCGAACGCTTCTGAGCCCCAAGGATACCAATCAACCGGATTGTGTGCGTGTTGAAGTAAGTAAGGCGAATTCGTAGCCGATAGTCTATTCATGATAGTTGTTAATCATCAAACTCCAACTCAAAATCCACGTCATCCTTCCAGGATCCTGAGGGTGTAATCTCAATTTCTCCAAAAATATCAGGTTGAAATACTTCTATCAGGTGTTGCTTGACAAGTTCAAGGACGGCAAGGAAGGAAATTGCCACATCCAATCGAGAAAATGTGGTTCCAAGAATTTGTCGAAAAGATAGTCTCTCATAATCCTTGAAATAACGAGTAATCAATCTAATTTTCTGCCGAATAGTAATTTTCGGAGGTGAGATGGGATTTTCAGGTACAGCAACCAGGCTACTGTTCCGTCGATAAACCTCTTCCGCTGCCAGCACTAAATCATAAACTGTAAGATTCAGGTCAAGAGGTGCGTCTAAGGAATTGGAGATAGCTACACGTAAATAAGTTCTGAGATTCAGCTGCTGCCGGTCTGCAAGCGTTTGTGCCAGTCTTTTGAACTGCCTATAGCGAACCAATTGTTGGATCAAGGCATCTGCCGTATCGTCTTCATACTGATTTCGTGACGTGGTCCTTGGTAGAAGTGCTTCGGATTTTATTTGAATAAGTTTTGCCGCTACCACCAGAAAGGCAGAAATTTCTTCGGCCGAATAATTGGTGAGCGAATTCAAGTATGTCAGATATTGATTTGTCACCCTGGAAAGCGAAAGTTTTGTGATATCTAACTCATCTCGTTCTATTAATACCAGTAGAAGGTCTAAAGGCCCGGTAAAAAATTCCGTCTCGACCTGATAATGTTCGGTTTGTCCAAAAAGATAATGAACTGGCATTATCGGGATTATACCTGACAATTCCGAGACAACATGCTATACTACATCAACTACAAGGATAATATTTAGAGAAATAAGATTATTTGGAGAAAAGAAATGACCATTGATGAGCCTATCCACGTTACAGACAGTGCATTCGAGAAGGTAGTGTTGAATTCTAAAATTCCAGTGATCGTTGACTTTTGGGCTCCATGGTGCGGCCCCTGTCGAATGGTCGCTCCAACCCTAGAGAAACTGGCTAAGGAATATGCTGGTAAATTACTGGTTGCAAAAGTAAATACAGACGAGAATCCTGAATGGGCAATGAAATACCAGGTTCAAGGCATTCCAACTATGTTGTTTATTGCAAATGGTAAAGTTGTTCATCGTCAGGTAGGTGCACTTCCTGAACCGATGCTTAGAGAAATCGTGACGGAATTTCTCGATGTCGTAGCAGAATCGCAGAAAACAGCGCAGGTTTGATAACGAGTTACTTCAAAGGGAAGGTTGTAAACAAAAAGAGGTGGTGCCTCTATTGAAAGAATGGAGAGAGGCACCACAACTCTTTTTTTCTCTATAGCATCAATCATTCACTCGATCGATCCGAGCTCCCAAAGCACGCAATTTTTCATCGATTCGCTCATAACCTCTATCGATTTGCCCAATATTCCGAATCTCGGACCGCCCATAAGCAGCCAGAGCTGCCAAGACAAGCGCCATGCCTGCCCTGATATCTGGGCTCTCTAGTTTCTCTCCAAATAACATCGTAGGCCCTTGAACGATGCTGCGATGTGGATCACAGAGGACGATATGGGCACCCATGCTGACCAGCTTATCGATGAAGAACATCCTGCTCGGATACATCCAATCATGGAACAATACACTCCCTTTCGATTGCGTTGCAACGACAATGGCAATACTCATCAAGTCTGTCGGAAAAGCGGGCCACGGCATGACGCTTATCTCCGGGATCGCATTCCCTAAATCTGGCTCTATCTCAAGTAATTGATCCTCAGGGACAACAATATCGTTCCCTTCTGTAACCCAGGATACACCAAGCTTACGAAAAATCAATTTAATCATGTCAAGATGCTGAGGACCGGCGTCACGGATTTTGATAGAACCTCCCGTAACCACTGCCGCGCCGATGAAGCTGACCACTTCCAAATAATCTGGACCAACCGTGAACTCGCCCCCTCTCAATTTGTCCACCCCATCAATAATTAGGGTATTCGAGCCGATGTTATCGATTTTGGCACCGATTAGATTCAAGAAATGACAAAGCTCCTGAACATGTGGTTCAGAAGCAGCATTGCGGATAACCGTCCTTCCTTTGGCAGTGACCGCGGCCATAATCGCATTCTCCGTCGCTGTCACACTGGCTTCATCCAGTAGAACATCCGTACCCGAGAGCTTATTCGCCCTGAACCAGAAATAATGATGAGCTCTATCATAATCCGCCTGTGCACCGAGGGCTCGCAATGCCAGGATATGCGTATCTACCCTTCTTCTACCGATCACATCACCGCCAGGAGGGGGCAATTTCAACTCTCCTGTTCTGGCCAGCATGGGTCCTGCCAGAAGGATCGAAGCACGTATCTTTTTGCATAATTCTGGGTCCAGGTCGACAAGACTCACTTGAGAGGCATGAATTTTCCAGCTATGCTGACCGATAGGCTCAACTTGGACACCCAGGCTTTCCAGAAGGCATAGCATTGCCTGCACATCTTTTATATCAGGGACATTATGAAGGATTACAGGTTCTTCGGTCAGCAAGCATGCTGCGAGCAGAGGTAGTGCTGCATTCTTATTGCCGGAAGGCAACACTTCACCTGAAAGCGGCACTCTACCTTCAATCACGAATTTTTCCATTCAAGTTTCTCCGTAATGAGTTGAATTTCAGCATCTTCAGGCAATCTGAGCAATTCTTTTGCGCTCATGCGATAACTGACTAACTCGATAAAACCGCTGCTCCCAACGAGAAATCCACATTCACCAGGTTTCAAGTCCGAGAAAGTTCGAACTGGATGTAGTGTACCACCGGAAGGAAGGATGATCCTTGATTTCGAAATATCCAATTTTACGGATGAGTCTGGAAAACCACTGGAAGCATTCATAGGCTCGAGCCTGTAAACGGTGTCCTCTACCACACGAAATACACCGATCGATGTGATCAGATTCCCAAAGCGATCAGCGAAAAGAATCTCACCTTTCAAGTGGTTTGTTTTTATTTGTTCCAAACGAGGATAAGGGAGCAATTCTAATTTCTCAAGAGGTTCTCCAATATATGAGAAAGGAATACCTTTCGCAAGATGTCCTGCAGCTGGGGCAAAAATATCCCTACCATGAAAGGTTGAACTCAGCTCAGGTCGCCAGATAGCAGGGTTCGAAATCTGCCGCACCTGATAGTTTTTTCCACAAACATATGTGAAAAGTCCATTGTCAGGGCCAATGAAATAATGTTCCTTGGTCTGTAAGGCAATCGCCTTCCTTGAAGTACCCACACCTGGATCAACAACGCATAAAAAAATTGTTCCATGAGGAAAAAAAGGCTGTGATTGCCAGAGAAAAAAGGCTCCCCGCCTGATATCACCTGGGGGCACTTCATGGGTTAGATCGATCAATTGACATTCAGGCTCGATAGACAATATAACAGCTTTCATAACACCGACATAGGTGTCACTGGTACCAAAATCTGTAATCAGTGCAATCATCGATTTCATTGATCTGATTGTATAGAAAAAAACAGAATCGTAAAGTGTTTACACAACGCCGCTCAAGGATTCGAGAATATAATCTATCCTATGACAATACTTATAGCCTTTATCGGATGGTTTGCAGGGGTCCTGATCAACTACTTGTCCGACGTTTTGCCCAACAATAGACGTCTAGCCTATCCATTATGTGCAGAATGTGGAAATAAGTACGAACTTATAAACTATTTTTTATATCCAAGAAAATGCCATCGATGTCAGACCCGCAGGACCCTGCGTAGTTGGATTGTAGAAGTTGCCACGCCCTTGTGTGCAATATATTTCTGGTACAACCCGACGGAAAATTTAGGGTTTCTTCTCTCTCTTGGCCTGTTAATCTATTTCTTCACAGTCATCGTGATTGATATTGAGCATCACCTCATCTTACACCAGGTGAGTTTGATCGGAGCTTTACTTGGAATCGCGATTGGCATCAGACTACATGGTGCTCTGGCGACGATTCTGGGCGGGCTCTCTGGTTCTGGAACAATGTTTTTGTTATATCTGTTAGGTATCTTATTCTCAAAGTATGTGGTACACAAGAAACATCGAGAAAACTTGGAGGAAGCACTTGGATTTGGTGACGTAATCCTTTCAGGTATTTTGGGCTTGATCCTTGGATTTCCTGGAATAATGCTTGGGTTGTTCCTTGCCATCTTATTGGGAGGTTTTTTTAGTTTTATGTTTATTCTTATCAATATGTTTGCTGGTCGCTATCGCGTGTTCACATATATCCCGTATGGCCCATTTCTCGTGATTGGATCCGGGATGTTATTATTCTTCAAACAATACATCACATCATTACTCATGCCTTAGAAGATTAATTTCCGAATATCTCTTCTATCAGAGAGTTAATTTTTGTCCAGTCCGGAAGGAGAACCTGCGCTCCCTCAGTAGTAACGACAGGCGTTATCATATCTCGGGTAATGATCTTTGAGTCGATACCTTCAGGACCAGATCTTAATAAAGTAACAAGAACCCTAGGCCAGATCCAAATCGGGACATTGGTGTCGATGGCTCTAAATATTACAGGGAGGGCAGAAGGGATTCTCGGCCATGTAGATGGTTTCAAGATCTGGCGTAGCAATTGCCTTATGAAAAATTGACCATGTGTCATTCTAAAGAAGTCATCGCTACCCTGTCGATCCCTGACAAAAGCCAATGCCTGCTCACCAGAAAGATGATGTGAACCTGGTGGATAACCAGCCATTGGCTCATCAAGGATGAGATCAACCCCACCAAGAGAATCCACAAGTTCTTGAAGTCCATCGAATTGGATTCGAATGAAATAATTTACGTCAACCCCAAAATTGACTCTGATCGTTTCCATCACTGCCTTAGGACCAGTCCCTGGCTGTTGGGATTCTGCAAAAAAATGAGCTGTGTTGATGCGATTTTCCCCGTTACCTGGGATCGTCACCCACAGATCACGCGGGATCGAAAGGAGTCCTACATAACCACGAAGCGGAAGAACTGTTGCCAGAATATTGGTATCACTCCTACCAAGCGCTGTCCCATCGGGGGATCGATCAATCCCTAAGATAAGAATATTAATCCTTGCTGGAAAGAAAAAGTAAACACTGCTCACAAACAGACAACAGAGCGAAATACCTAAGAGTATAGGGCTTAAGATTGACACGATCTTCTTGAGGGAGGACTTTTTATGAGATGGTCTTTTTTGATCCCAAGGCTCAAGCAAGATGGGTCTTGTCTTCCCTTGATTCCCAATAGAGATTTGAGAGCGATAACGAATAGTTGCAGTGTTTCTCATAGTGTCACAAGAAAGCTTTCAATGAAATAATAATATTTACCACAACCCCCCGATTTCGAATTCCGATGCGATCAAACGACCGCTTCTTCCGGCTGTTTTCTCCTAAACCAGGTTCGCCACTCCTGTTTTTCCCATACGACGAGAACAGGAGCTGCGATGAAAATCGAAGAATATGTTCCACTAAACAAGCCGATCAAAAGGATCGAAGCGAATTCCCGTAGAGTCACCCCGCCGAAGAGAATTAAAGCGAGCAACATGAACTCGACAGTCATCAGCTGGGTGTTGATAGATCGTTGTAGAGTTTGAATGATCGAGTGGTTGACAAGGGTCTCGAAAGGCAATCTCTTATAGATATTGCTGTTTTCCCGGATGCGATCGAAAACAACAATTTTGTCTTGAACCGAAAACCCGATAACAGTCAGTAACGCTGTTAAAAATAAAGCATCCACTTGCCAATTCCATAGATATCCCCCGATGACAACCAGGCTGATGACGAGGGCAACATCATGTATCATGGCAATAATTCCACAGATCCCATAACGTAAGGCATGGGGGATACCTCTAAACGCGAAAGTGATATATATGATCACGATCAGGACTGCGACACTCACCGCGAGGGCTGCGCGAGCTGCAACTTCTCTACCTATCGTTGGACCAACACTATCAAATCGAACTATCTCGACCTGTTGACTGAATTTATCCTCAATTGCACTGATGAGTTCATTGCGGATGGTTTCATCGATGAATCCTGATCGGGCAATGATTGTATTTTGATTTGTGGTTTGTACCTGAGGGTCTTCGATACCCAGGCGCGTGTATACCTCGAGCACCTGGGAGGGGAGGGGCAATCTCCCTGATTCGAAACTCATTTCGATAAGTGTGCCACCTGTGAAATCAACCGATAAATTCAACCCATTGACAAGCCCCATGATAATACCAGGTATTATCAGTATCAAAGAAAGTGCGAAAAAGATATATCGTTTTCCCAAGATATTCATGGTTCTGTTCCCTCACAACCCGAACCAGCGGGTTAAATTAGTGATTCTCAAGTTATCAAGCGTAATAGATAAAAATGTCCGTGTCACCACTAAAGCAGTGAAGAGGCTGACAAAAACACCCAATGCCAGGGTGATCGAGAAACCTTTTACGATTGTAGCGCCATAATTGCTGCCGAACCAGAAAAGTATCCCGCATGTGATCAGTGTGGCGATGTTCGAATCGCGGATCGATGGCCAGGCTCTTCTGATTGATAAGTCAAAAGCCTGACGCGGGTTTTTCCCACTGCGTAATTCTTCCTTGAGCCTTTCGAATATCAAGATATTGGCATCCAGGGCACTCCCGGTGCTCAACATAAAACCAGCAATCCCGGGTAAGGTCAAGGTAACTGGAATAAACCTGAAAATAGCAAAAGCGATCAAAGCGTATGTGATAATAGCCACGTCTGCCAAGACGCCAGGTAACCGGTAATAGAAGGCCATGAACAGCATGACAATCACAAATCCAATCGACAATGCAACCAGGCTCCTTTGAAGGGAATCCTGACCGAGGGAAGGACCGATTGTGCGGGTCTCAACAACTTTTAACGGAATTGGAAGTGAGCCATATCGCAACTGGATTGCCAGAGCGTTAGCACTCTCCAGAGTAAATGCACCCTCGATGATGCCTTGACCTTCGGTAATTGCCTGTCTCACTCGTGGAGCAGAAATCACCTGTTTATCAAGGACGATGCCCAAATATTGATTTACATGGGTCGAGGTGTATTCACCAAATACCTTTGCCCCTTCAGGTGTGAGTTTGAATTCGATAACATAATTGCCTGTCTGATCTCTGGTTACTTGGACGGTGTCGATGACTTCGCCGGTCATTACGGTATGCAGTACCTCACCCTCAATCGCAGGTGTCTCGACCGCCTGGGCTGTTGGTTCAACTGTAGGAGTGCTCGGAGTCGAAATCGGTTGATCCTGGCTTCCGCTTTCTGTTCCAGTTGCGAAATCTGTGACAACCCTAGTTCCATCAGGCAAAGGGTTTGTTCCCATATCGACAAATTCCAAAAGCCCAGTCTGTTTGATCGTCGCCAAAGCCTGGTCGGGATCTACTTCTCCAGGTATCTCAACCACGATCCGTCTATCTCCAGCCTGCTGAACCACAGCTTCATTGAGACCCAGGCCATTGACCCGGTTTTCAACAATTGTCACAGCCGTCCGCATCTTCTCTGCATCGATTGGGGTATCCGGTGGCAGGTCAGCCTCTAGCAATGCCTGGATCCCCCCAACCAGGTCAAGCCCCTGTCTGGTAACAATCTCCTTATTGATGTTCCCGATCCGAATTCCAGGATTATTGGGAAGATCGATCCAGATAGCCAGGCTTACTGTGATGATTATCAATAATAGATTTCGGTACTTTCGTAAGAAACCCACAGGTGCCTCCAAATTCATGTAAATGCCAGCCGAAGGCTGGCAGGTTTGCGCATTATAACCCTATTCAGTCTGGTTGTAAAATCAATCTTGATTGGACAGGAACTCAACGACACGCTGGAATACCTCCTCGCTGGATAATTTATCAGTGTTGATATATAGATCAGCATGGTTCCTGGCATGCAATAATCTTTCATTCAATCGATTGAACTCCTCTTCGGTCATGTCGAGCTTTCGTCTTTGCATGGATACCTGATACGACACATCGAGGAATAGCAAAACATCTGGCGCTACAATCTTTTTCCACATATCAGGCACATAAGAGTGTTCCTGAGCAATGTGTCGCGCTTCGATACCAATTTCTGCAAGTTTGGCTAATAATGTTGATTTACCAGAGGAGCAAGGACCCACAACGCCGATCAGTTTACCTTGCTTCTTTTCAGCGCATCCCCATGCCATAATTCAAACGTTATCGATTAGCGCATCTTTTCGCCTCGATATTTTCAAGGCAGTCAGAATAAATTGAGTGGTAATCTGATAGACATCCGTCTGACATCATCACCAACGCGGTTCATGACCCGCATGACAGCAACACTGATGTCATCTGTTGGTCTACCATGATCGAGTTTGATGGCGTATTCGAGGATAGCATCGGCTATAAATTGGGGCGATGGATCTTCCTCTTCGAGCAACGCCTGAAGGCTGCTGGCTGCATCCAGGGAATGTCCATAACGCGAACCGGCGTGGATCAACCCATCAGTATAGATGACCGCGGTCAATCCAGGTTCAACGGGTATTTCTGTAATGATGGGGCGTGTACCTCGGTATATCCCAATTGGCATGGAGGGCTCATCGAGAACCTGAATCGTCTCATTTTTCGCCAACAGAACAGATGCAGGGTTATTCCTGGTTATCACCAGAGTCCTGGTCTCGCTATCTAGGGAGAGAATGTTCAATGTGGCGGATACTTTACCATTCTTTTCGGTATAGAGTGAATCAGAAGCAGCCCGGGCAGCGGCGCCATCTCTCACTCCCTCAGCGAGCAGGGAAATGACCTTCCTGACGACAAAAACCGAGATCCATTTGGCTCCTTTTCCTGAACTCTGGCCATCCGCCAAAACGATAGAGATTCCTCCCTTAGGTCTTTCGACCACTTCGATGGTATCACCAGATTCAGAAGTCGCATATTTCCCGATTTTAGATATGCCAACACACACTTCCATATGCGCAATTTTACACCCAGCGCGCGCATTTATGGCCGAATATCGGTTTATGTTTTAGTTGCACGGATCAGGAAGAGTTGGCTTCTATCCAGGTGAATATATTCTGACTCGACCATGTACCCCTTTAGGATCATTTTGTTTACAAAAGCATCCATGCCGTAAGACTTTGGGGAATTGAGGTCGTAGGGTGCCTGATGGGTAATTCGAAAGACAAGCGCCAGGATTTTCTCGATCATGCTCTTTCCCGTCAACCAGGCAAACGGAATGACAATCACTTTACCTCCGGGCACTAATACTCGATCAATCTCATCTACCGTGCTGTTGTCGAAAATAAATTCATCAGGAAATGTAGCAACAACGCTATCGAAGTAATTGTCCGCGAAGGCAAGATTCTGCGCTCTGCATCTAACGAGATATATGGGTAGGTGTGACTTGATTAGGCGACGCCTGGCGATCTTGCCCATCTGGCGGCTGACATCGATCCCGATTGACAGATAACCATTCCTGGCCAACTCAACCTGAAAATGACCTGAACCGTGACCGAGCTCCAGGATTCTCCTTCCAGTGACAAATCGGGATGCCGTTCTCACCCATGTTTTCCATGTCCCATACGAAACCAGCCAGGAAACCAAATCGTAAGTCCAGGCAAATTGATTGTATAAAAGGTGAAAAACGAACCTTAGAAATATGCGGATCAATCTTGAGATTCAACCTATTTTTACGGTCGATCTGACAGGCATTCGCTGGTACCCCCCAGACAGGATTTTGATATATTTTGGATAAATTTTATATTCTAATGTGGTGATCCCAGTATCAAAGATCTCACCATCAGCATGGGCAGGTGTTGGCTGATGAGAACTCACTTTCAGCCATTTTGTCTCAATCTCGTGGATTGAGGGGTGTTCAACATAACTGCCAAGATCAGGTTTCATTGTACGAGGGAGTAGAGTGAAGATTTGAAACCTGCTTGCCATATATCCATAGACGAACGTTAGAAGACCATCGTCTGGAATAGCGTGAGGTGTCATATAAAACAAACCTCCGGTGCGAGGAGAGTTTCCCACTGTTACCAGTGTGACCGGACCAGAATACTCCCCGCCATCCCATCGGATATCCATAACCCATTGGGGGTTATCAAGTATTCCACGTATTGTTGCAGCTAGATAACGAAGAACACCCTTCAATCTATGGATCCGTTGTTGGATCAGGGTGATATATGGCTCCAATCCAATCGCGGCATTATTGGCGAAGTAGCGATGGTTGACCTGACAGACGTCTATTTCTCGAGTTATCCCGGATTTAATCACGGCTATCGCTTTCTCAAGGTTCTTCGGAAGTCCGAGATTGTCGACGAGGTCGTTTGCTGACCCCAAGGGGATAACACCAAGCGTTGGCATTGGCTGTTGAGATGAACCAAGGATCATCCCATTGATCACCTCATTGATACTCCCATCACCGCCGGCTGAGATGATCGGATCAAATCCACGCTGAACTGCCTCTTTTGCCAGCTGAATCCCATGGCCGGGTCTCTCAGTCAACACTAAGTCATACTCGACGCCATTGGTACGAAGGGAGGCCTCAATATCATTTCTCCGCTCTAGTGCTTTCCAGCGACCGGCATAAGGATTCAGGATGATTTTGGCTACCATATTTATTCCTATTCAAGAATGTTGAATCAGAGCAGATTTATCGTTTTCCCGAATAGCCAGCTGTCCACAACCAGCCTGGATATCGATCCCGCGACGGACCCTTATCGTGCAGGGGATACCATGACTAATCAACACATCTCGAAACCTTTGGGCGCGTTCCTTTGTAGTGCTTTGACCACTATATCCCTGTGTTGGATTCAAGGGGATCACATTGACATGACACAATAGTCCATCCAGCAGTTCTACCAGTTTATACGCCTGTTCTGGCATATCGTTGATGTCATGAATCAACGCCCATTCGAATGAGATGCGGCGATGGGTTCGTTCGACATAATATCGACAAGCGGTCATCAAATCCTTAAGAGGGTATCTCTGATTTATGGGGATGAGCGAATGGCGGAGGTTATCATCAGCAGCATGGAGTGAAACTGCCAAATTGATCTGAGTTTGCTCGTCAGCGAACCGGTAAATCATAGGAACTATGCCGACAGTCGAGATCGTGAATCGGCGTAAACCAAGATTCATACCCCCAGGATGGTTAAGACGCCTTATTGCTGACATAGTCGCTTCGTAATTATGGAAAGGTTCCCCCATCCCCATTACAACCACATTCGTTACAGCCTCGCCAGTTCTTTTCAAGATTCGTGCATAGTGGACGACCTGCTCGACAATCTCACCATCGCTGAGATTACGCTTGAAGCCCATTTGACCGGTGGCGCAAAAAACGCATCCCATCGCGCAACCCACCTGTGAGGAGATACACAATGTGTTTCGATCCTTGTATCTCATTAATACCGCTTCGACGGATAGACCATCGGGCAGATGGAAGAGGGTTTTTACAGTAAGCTTGTCAGAAGATTCTAAAACGATAGCCGGGTTCAGGTTTATAATAGATAAGTTTTCAGCCAATCTCACACGTAAATTGTATGGGAGATTTGTCATCTCCAACGGACTGTCTTTCAGATTTCTATAAATACCTTCCCAAACCTGCTTCGCTCGAAACTCCGGTTCACCCCAAGACAGGAGGATTGAGGCTATGTCTTCATAACCGAGCCCGAATAAATTCGTTTTCATAACCTGTATGTAATCAAATTCACCAGGGTTTCCAGGTCCTCGGCAATTAAAGTCGGACGGTAGGGTGTATTTTCCACTTCCTCCTTCCGCGTTACCCCTGAAAGGACCAATCCTGTCGAGCAGTTCGCTGCAAGCCCACCAGCTATATCGGTCGCCAGCCGGTCTCCAACAACAAGGGTCTTCTCTGGTGGTTCACCCAACCTTTGTAATGCGATTCTAAATAACAATGGTTGGGGCTTTCCGACGATGATTGGTTTCCTTCCCGTCGCAGTTTCGAGTGCTGCCAAAATCGATCCGGTGCCAGGAATAAATCCATCTGGAGTTGGCAGCGTTGGATCAGGGTTTGTCCCAATAAATAACACGTCTCTTTTTATGTATAATGCAGCTTTCCTCAACTTCTCGTATGTTAAATTTCTATCTAATCCGACGATGACCCCCACCGGATAGTCCTCATCATGGGTAAATCCGAACGCGGACAAAGTAGTAATCAAGCCTTCTTCCCCAATGATAAATACCTTTTCTCCATGTGGGTATTGATCCGAAAGATAAATGGCTGTGGCAAGCGCGGAATTTATTACCAGATTTTCGTTGACAGGGATACCGTATCCGCGTAATTTGGCCACATATTGACTGACGGTGCGGGTGGCGTTGTTCGTGGCGAACGCATATTTTATGCCTGTTTCCGTTAGTTTGCTGAATATTTTCGCCAAGTCTCCGATAGGTTCAGAATCCTTCCAGAGGACGCCATCCATATCCAGGATCAAAGCCTTGTAATGATATTCAGGATCTGCCGTCATATTGTCCTGCATATTAAAGCCGGATGGCGTCTATCAGCCACCCGGCCAGTACCAGGTGTGTCATCGATTTGAAGATTATTCTTTGGGTTGTGCTTCCAAAACCTGGTCAACAATCCCATAATCGACTGCAGCCTGGGCATCCATCCAAAAGTCCCTTTCAGTATCTCGTTCGATTACTTCTAGAGGCTTACCTGTATGTTTGGCGAGGATTTCGTTGAGATTTGCCCGCAACCGTAAGAATTCTTTAGCTTGAATCTCAATATCTGTCACCTGACCCTGGGCGCCACCGAGGGGTTGATGGAGATGGATGGTTGCGTGCGGCAGTGCATATCGCTGACCTTTTGTACCAGCGGCCAATAAGACTGTTCCGAATGAAGCAGTCACACCAACTGCCACGGTGCTAATCGGGTTCGAGATCATCTGCATTGCATCATAAATGGCCAAACCGGCATAAACCTGGCCGCCGGGCGAATTGATATACATATTTATCGGTGCTTCACGATCTTCTTGATTGAGAAAAAGTAATTGGGCAATGATCAGGTTGGCAACCTGATCATTGATCGGGGTTCCGAGAAAAACCAACCGATTCCGCAATAACAATGAATAGATATCAAAAGCCCGTTCACCTCTTCCTGTAGTTTCAATCACCATAGGGATAAGCAGATCGATATTGTTCTGATCCATATTTCTATTCCTTCCTGTCTCAAGATAGATTAATTCTCAATTTCCGAATTAACGGTCAAGCCTCCGTCAGCCAAATCGTCCGACGGACTTTGCTGAGTAAGGTGTGATTCAACCGGGTCATTGTCGTTTGATGGTTTAGACGATTCCTGCATGTCTTGAGCTGAAGATATCTCAATCGGGTTTTCACCCTCAGCTTTATCGTCTATCAAGCCTCGTGCTATGCTTCTCAAGTGTTCGAGTGTTTTCGCTATTCTCATCTCAACATACAGGTTTGCAGCCGTGGAACGAATGAAACTCTGTGAATAAACTTTCCTTCTATCGCTGTCCGACGCAAACCTGCTCAAGGTATCAAGTGTCTTCTCGGTCTCGGTTTGGAGTTCGGAGGAATCAACCTGAATATTTTCCTGCTCAGCGATCTTGTAAAGCACCAATGACCGCTTGATGCGCTTTTCCGCCACTGGTCTGGCTTCTTCACGCAGAGCATCAAGGTCGATTTCCCGTGCTTTTAGATAAGTTTCCAGGTCGAATCCTTGCATGCTCAAGCGATGACTCATGCTGTGGATCACTTCATCAATTTCATTCTCGACCATCTGAGGAGGGTATTTTAGTTCCGATTGCGCAATAATTTGGTCAAGAACCAGGTCATCGTATTTTTCGTTATATTCAGTGAGAGATCGCGTTTCCAGACCTTTTCGAATTTCATCTTTAAGTTGATTCAGGTTTTCATAGTCACCAATCGTCTTCGCAAACTCATCATTCACTTCGGGAAGTTGCCTTTCTCTCACCTCCTCGACCACGATTGAAAACTCAATTGTTTTGCCGCGAAGGATCTCATCTGGAGAATCCTCCGAAAAGGAATGAATTATCCGTTTATTATCACCAGCAGATAAGCCAATTAACTCACGTGAGAAACCGGCGAATGGCCACTCCTCATGGGTGTCTTCCTCTTTATCAGCGATGATCACAGAAAGTTGCCTATCGGAGATAATGGTTTTGCCTTTCTCGTTATTTTCGAACTCCCAAGCCTCAAGTTTAATAATCAAATGATCCTTCTCACGAGCAGTTCGATCGACTGTTTCTTCGACAGCAAACCTCCGCCGAAGATCTTGTAAGACTTCCTCGACATCATTTTCGCTAACATCCCCTGGTTCATAAGGAATTCTTACCGACCGGTAATCACCCAGGTTGATCTCTGCCTCGAGCGGAACGACAAAGTCGATCCTTAGTGGGTCCAAGCTCGAAATATTCTCGAGGCGTCCCGGACCGTATGGTTTCACCTTTGCTTCTTCAATAATTTTAGGATATAAGTCTTTAACGAGAATCTCAACGCCTTCTTCTGTGATAGCATCCTCTCCGATAACTCGAGCGATCACAGCATAAGGGGCCTTTCCTGGCCTGAAACCGGGTATTTTTATTTTCTTAGCCAGGCTTCTCGCCGCCTTCTGCTTTGCCTCGAGAAGTTGTTCCGACTCGATTTCAACGGTGAGTTTTACCTGGTGGTCTTCCAATGGAATAGTTTCTATTTTCACAATTAAAACCTCGAGGATAATTTGGCGTGAAAATTATAACACTTTACATAATTAATACATTACCAGGCTCTGTGTGCTACCTGGTAATTGCCGCTCAATTTTGAATCAGGGAGAATGGGGAAGGAGGGACTTGAACCCTCACGCCTTGCGGCACGTGATCCTAAGTCACGCCTGTCTGCCAGTTCCAGCACTTCCCCGCTGAAAGAATTATAAGGCTTAGCAGTTCGCAAGTCAATTATTCGGATATAATGCATCTTCGATGGACAGCTACAAATGCCATTGTCAGAAATGATTAATATTCTCAGGAGGAGTTTTTGGGAAGGATTATCAAAATAAATGGAGCTGGCAAAGTCAGGAAGCGACTTTTGCAAGAGATACTTCTGGCTGTGCGTACTCTGAGTATGCAAGAGGAGGTGTCTGAGCAGACTCGTGATCTGGTAGCCTTTATCTCGATTAACCTGGAGTTAATATCAAATTCCATAGATGAATCTGTCGAAGCCTGGGAGAAACGTGGTTATTGGGTGAAAGCTGACAGATTTAGAATGGAATGGTCCTGGTGTAATTCTCTGTCCAGGATCATGGGGGAGGCACTGTTTAAAGAGGATTGGCCTACCGTTGCCTTGACAGTAACCCTGGTTGCAGAGAAACTCAAGACCATAAATTTACCGACCAACCATCGTCTTGGTCAACCCTGGATTGGTGCATGGCAAAGACTACAAAGACAGAAAAATAAATAATGCTTAATCCGAACTTCCAAACCCTCCACCTCCGGGAGTCTCGATTCTCAAAATATCGTTTTTCTTTAATTCGAAATTCCCTTTACCTGGAAGTCTGATAACTTGACCGTCACGAATTAATATATTCATCCCCGTTTTCCCAGCCTGGCCGCCAGCCAGACCATACGGTGGGAAGCGTCGTCTCTCCGTTAACAGTGTAAGTTGAGATTCTGTTAATACTTCGAGTTCTCTGATCAGACCATCCCCACCATTATGCTGTCCTTTTCCGCCGGAATCCCGGCGGATCTCATAACTTCTTATTCTCAGAGGATATGCGTACTCAAGTGCTTCAATTGGTGTATTTAATGTATTTGTCATATGCGAGTGCACTCCGGAAGGGCCATCCGATGTTGGTCGTGCTCCAACTCCACCAGCGATCGTCTCATAGTACGTGAATGGCTTATTCCTCAAACTGTCCCATCCACCGATGGTAACGTTGTTCATAGTTCCCTGGCTTGCAGCGGGTATCCTGTCCGGACACGCTTGTGCGAGCGCACCAAGCAGGACATCAACAATTCTCTGCGAAGTTTCCACGTTACCACCTGCAACCGGCGCAGGGGAAAGGGCGTTGACTATCGTTCCGGGAGGAGCAATGACCTGAATTGGAATTAAGACGCCAGTGTTATCAGGGATGTCAATGCCTAACAGACTACGAAATACGAAAAAAACTGCGGAAAGAGTGATCGCGAAAACAGCATTTATGCTTCCCTCTCTTTGGCTTGAGGTGCCGGTGAAATCCACAACGGCTTCGTCGTGATCGATGGTGATGGTCACTTTAATCTCGACCGGCGATGAAGTGACCCCATCATCATCCAGGAAATCAATAAAAGAATACTTTCCGTCGGGTAACTCTTCAAGCAATGCGCGTGTCACTCTTTCTGTGTAAGCCAGTAATTCGCGCATGGCTTGCTCAATCTGATCAAGGCTATACCTGTTGGTCAGCTCGATCAAACGCCGGGAGCCAAGATTATTAGCAGCGATCTGAGCCCATAAATCTCCAGCGCGTTCTTCCGAGGTGCGAACATTAGCCAGGAGAAAATCCCAAACATCCTGATTGATTTCTCCTTTCGATAAAAGTTTCAAAGGAGGGATGATCAAACCTTCCTGGTATATTTCTTTGGCAACCGGCATCGAACCAGGCGACATACCTCCTACATCGGCATGGTGTGCGCGGCTGGCAACATAACCAATCAATTCATAAGAGCTTTCATTCGTTACTTTGCCTCCTAAATCAGTAAACACGGGGGAGATCAGCGTAATATCCGGAAGATGAGTTCCTCCTAAGAACGGATCGTTGAGAATAAACATATCCCCTGGGGAGATTCTCGACGAGTCAGAGTCAGCGCTAATTACCTTCTCCAGTGCAAATTTCTTAATTACTGATTGGACTGAGAGCGGCATCGAACCCAGGTGAACAGGTATGTGAGCAGCCTGTGCGATGAGATTTCCCCGCCAATCGAAAAGTGCACACGAGTAATCCCGGCGTTCTTTGATATTGGGCGAGTAGCTTGCCTTACGCAAAACCACTCCCATCTCCTCAGCTATTGCCGAGAATAGATGATTGAATACCTCTAAACGGATAGGATCAAAAGGGGTCAATGCGGGACTCATCAGTGTTTGGAGATGATTAAGTTTTGATATCCATCCATATAAGCAAGAGAATCTATCTTGAGGAGAATTGTTGTGTCCGATCTAAGCAAGATGGCTGGACCGGCGATTTGATTTCCGGGAAGTAGCAAATCCGCATTATAGAATGGAATGGGAGTCAACTCTCCATCGAGATGGACTTCATGCAGGCCTATGAATGTGTGTGAGGGATCAGATGATGCTTCAGGTAATCTCGGGATATTGGGTGGGGTAACCAAACCAATTGCCCTCACTCGGACGTTGACAATTTCGATGGGTGCAGAGATACGATGATATCCGTATAATTTTTCATGAGTTGTGTGGAAATCATTGACATAATCTGCGCTGAAGGGGATCGTCAATTCATAAGACTGTCCCTTGTAACGAATGTCGAGATATTCTTTAATAACCAACCGATCAGGACTAAATCCTTCATCTTTGAATTCTTTTTGAGCAGCAGTAACAAGTTTAGTTAAAGCTTCCTGGATATCGGCAATATCACTCTCGCCAGTTATCATTATCGTTTGTGAATAGTCCTTCACAATATCTGAGACGATCATTCCGAAGGCAGACAAAGTCGATGCATGCCGGGGTATGATAATTCTCGGTATCCCCAATCGGTCAGCGAGATCAACGGCGTGCAAACCTCCTGCACCACCAAATGAGATCATCGTGAACTCGCTGGGATCATACCCTCTCTCGAGTGAAATCACTCGCAATGCGCGCTCCATGTGCGAATTGATGATTTCTAAAGCACCCAAGGCAACCTGAATAGCATCGAGCCCAAGCGTTGCACCCAGACGTTCAAAGGCTCGAAAAGCCCGAGATTTATCAAGAGGCATTCTTCCACCCAGGAAGAAATCTGACAAAATCCGTCCCAAGATCAGATTAGCATCCGTCACAGTCGGTTGGTCATTTTCTGGAAACCCGCGCGCGTAACATGCCGGTCCTGGATCTGCACCAGCGCTTCTAGGTCCAACACGCAACACGCCACCAGGGTCAATCCAGGCAATTGAGCCTCCACCTGCGCCGACTGTATGGATGGCTAACATTGGCATACGCAATGGATAACCCGATATTTCGCTCTCCATCGTGATGGTCGGTGTTCCAGCGATCAATGAAACATCCGTCGAGGTGCCACCCATGTCAAAGGTTATCACCCTGAGGTCCTCTTCCCGATCCACAAGCGGAGAACCCCATAATGATTGGCGCGCCAATCTGGCAACATAGTGTGCACCGCTGACTCCTCCTGCTGGTCCAGAGAGGATGCATTTAACACCGGTACGTGTTGCTTCATCAAGGCCGATCACGCCACCGTTCGATTGCATAATGTTAACTGTAGCAGCAAGTGGAAGTTTTTTTACCGATTCCTTCAAGAAAGAAAGATATTCATCTAAAATTGGAGAAACATATGCATTGATCACTGTGGCGACAGTTCGCTCGTATTCACGGTACTCCGGCAACACTTCGCTCGATTTTGAGACAAAATACCCGCGCGAAGCCAGGAGATCAGCGATCAAATTTTCATGATCTGGATATAGAAAAGAGAACAATAAACAGACAGCCACGGACTCCACACTTTCGGTTGATAAATCCTCAACCAACAATGCTGCCTCATCCGGATCGAGAGGAAGAAGAATTTCTCCAGTGTGGAGTATCCGTTCGGTAATCTCAAATCTCCTCTCACGAGGGATTAGGGGTGTAACAGGAGGTTCGAGAAGATCGTAAAGCTCTCTTCTGTTCTGACGACCGATTTCCAAGATATCTCTAAAACCCTTTGTTGTGATTAATGCACAGCGAGCGCCTCTACGCTCCAGTAATGCGTTTGTGGCTACTGTAGAACCATGGGTTAGGTACAGATGGATCGGAGATGGGATGTCATTCTTGTCTGCCAACTTCAAAATATGGTTTAAACCCTCTATTACAGCATGTGCAGGATTGTTCGGAGTTGAAGGTAATTTCAGAGTTTCCAGGCGGCTTGATCCGGGCAATAGAAACACAAAATCGGTAAATGTCCCTCCGATATCAACACCTACAGTGATTGACTGGTTGCGAGCATTATCCATAATGACGATTCATGGTCTATACGCTTTGGAGGATATGGGTGACAACAGTTGCTCCGCTCCCACCGATATTTTGCGCCATACCGATTCTTGCCCCATCGATCTGGTTCACACCTGCTTCACACCGAAGTTGTTGGACAGCCTCAACAACTTGATAAACTCCTGTAGCACCCACGGGATGACCACGTGCCTTGAGCCCCCCAAAAGTCGAAATCGGGATTGCGCCATTCTTGTTTATTTTCCCCTCCAACCCCAAACGAGGGCCGCATCCGCGTTCAGCAAATCCACACGCCTCCAATGAAAGCACAGCCATAATCGAAAATGCATCGTGCAACTCGAAAAAATCAATATCCTTGGGACTGACTCCTGCCTGAGTATATGCTCGCTTCGCAGATAGGTGCGCAGCGGATAACCAGGTTGTTTGCCGGCGGTCGTGTAAGGCTAGCGTGTCTGTGGCAACCGCCGAAGCAGAGATAATAACAGTCCGGGTTCGTTTTCCTGATTTACTAAATTTATTCACTCTTTCCAAGGGCATCAGAAGGATACCAGCTGCACCATCTCCGATAGGGGAGGCATCCAGTATGTTAATTGGATCTGCGACCATCCTCGCGGTGCAATATTCATCTACGCTTATTTCGAACGGTAGCCTGGCGTATGGATTATTGACCGCATTATGATGCGCAATCATAGAAAATGGGGCAAAATCTGAATGCTGCCAGCCAAATTCATGCATATAACGCCTCATGACAAGTGCATTGATGCCAACGAATGTCAGTCCTTGAGTAATTTCATAATCTGCGTCGGCAGCTGTAGCCAACGCAGCTGTTATCTCCGGTGGTTTGGCATCGGTCATTTTCTCGACCCCCAGGACAAGCGCACTCTCCAGCTCGCCAGAAGCAACTGCAATTAGTCCGGCTCTTAATGCTGATCCACCAGAGCTGCAGGCCGTCTCGATCTTAACCGCCTCTATCCCATCGAGACCAGTCCAATCGGCAATAAGCGCGGCCAGGTTCTCCTGATGTCCAAGTGACCCTGAAAGCATATTGCCGAGGAACAATCCATCGACTTTATCACACCCAGCATCGACCATCGTTGAATAGATTGCCTCTCCAGCGAGGTCTCTTAGGGATTTCGTCCAATGTTCATCGACCCTGGTTTGGCCAATTCCGATGATCGCAACCTGTCTCATATTTGATAATGATATGTGAGATGAATAACACAAAGTTTCCCAGCATACGAGGAACGGTATTATTTTAGGAGCTGAGGCTATCAATGACTATCAAATCAATGGCTGAGAACAAATTCTGCGTATAGACCTGCATGATCCGATGCCCAAATCAAGCCAGAATTTACCCGCTGTGGAGAATCGAAAATCACCTCGATATCGTGCGTCTTAATTTTTATATCCTTGCCCGGGGAGATAAAAATGTAATCGATCCTCACTTCTAAAATATCATCTGGATCATACAGGTCATCGATGCAACATGTAAGTCCAGGGTCTCGCGGGTGAGTGGCGCGATAGACATCAGTCCATTTCTCTTGAAGATATTTAATCTGAGGTTCATCTTCTCGGGCGTTGAAATCCCCCGCAATGATTAAAGGTTCATGGAATTTACTCGAAAAGTCATAAAGTGATTGGATTTGACCAAGATTGATATCCGATTCTCCATTAGTTAGGTGAGTACAAACAATACGTATCTTGCCAATAAAGGTTTCGATACTCACAGATAGCGCAACTCTATGTTCGAAGAAACCTGCACGAGGTGATAATTCTGAATATTGCACATCTGATATCGGATATTTGCTCAGAATGGCTACACCCTCAGAAAACAATATCGTCTTCCGATTACCATTAGCCGGGAGATATACATAACTGATAGCTAATTTATCAGAGAGAATCGAGGCAGTACTTCCAGTAATTCGAGTCCAGGGAACTTCCTGAAGGCATACCACACTGGCACTCAGGCGATCTAACTCCTCTCCAATCAAATCAACACGAGTGGGTAGATCGCGGAAGCCCGGGAAGCCATGGAGCATGTTCAGGTTGACGAATCTGAAAAGATGAGAATTTTGATCACCAGGTGTAGAAAGATCGGCATAATGGAATTCAACCGGTCCAACCTGACTTGCTGTTATAACAAACAGAAATAATAAAAGTACGAGCAAGGACAGGAACAAAAAGACCAGTAATCTATTTATCTTAATCATTTCTTAGCGTATTATACATACGGATATGACAGTATAATTAATCTTACCGATAGTGATATATATCACATACACAACCATTGAGATTCGTTTACAGCAAAATATTATTGAGATAAATAGGGAAAAGCGACGAAGATATATCGTATTGGGAAAATACAAATTGGGAAATTACAAGCGAAAGAGGGGGAGAGGTCTGCGTAGAACCTGCGAGAGCCCTTGGTATGAAATATCATCACGCGAGATATCGAAACACAGGACACCATTCTTGACCGAGTAATTGATCATTCCAATAAATTAAGTTGGGGGTTGACATGATCGGCAGAAGGTGCTATCATGAATTTTGTTTCTGATAAGTATCATTATCAGAAACATAAGATAAAACCGTATTGGTTGACTACCACGTAGTATAAGGGATTAAACTATGACTCTGACAATCGCTGACACGATCGAGAATTATTTGAACATAATTCAGATGGCGCGCAGTACTCATACCTCTCGTGCCTATCGAAACGCATTGAACGCTTTCCGTTCTACACTGGCATTACGAGGATTTCCAGCACAGACTACGAAAATTGACACCCTGGATGAAACTGCGATAGCCTGGTTTTGTGAAGATCTAAAAGCTTACTCCCCAGCTACCGAGAATCTTTATTTGACTGCTACGGCTGGTTATTTTGAGTATCTCAGCGCAGAAAAACTGGCGGAAGTCAATCTTCCGCGTATGCGCCTGTTAATCCGGCAACGTTCTCGACGTCCCGGCCAACGCCTACCCCAGTTTCCCAGGGATGATATAGAAAATATCATTGATTATGCAATAAATATTGCAAATTCAATAAAAAATAACGATTCTATTAACGAAGAGGGTAGTAGAGCCAATAGTGGTCTATTGCGAGTATTGCGCGATTGCGCTTTCCTCATCACTCTGGCTGATACCGGTTTACGTGTGCATGAGATCTGCCGCCTAAGGCGCGGCGATATCGATTGGAACGAGGGAAAAGCAGTTATTATCGGCAAAGGCAATCGGGAGGATATCGTCAGATTCTCATCACGAAGCTTGAGTGTCTTGCGAGATTATCTGAATGCCAGAAGGCATCTCGATGGATCATCTGGCAAACCGTTGGCTTCCCTGCCCGTTTTTGCCAGACACGACCGAGGGGCTGGAAAAAAAGTCAAGCCGATATCTACACGCACCGGACAGAATATTATCAACCAATGGTCAACACTGGCATTGGGAAAAGAAACCGCCGGTTTGATAACCCCCCACTCGTTTCGGCACTATTTTGTTACTCGGGTGCTCATGGGAAGTGGCAACTTGAAGTTGGCGCAGATCCTCGCCCGCCACCGTAACATCGCAGTGACACAGCGCTACGCTCACATCGCCGATGATGAACTCGATCGTGGTTACTTTGATGTTTTCGAAAAATCCTGAAAAAGATCTAGACAATCGCACAATGATTCGCTATAATATAGGCACGAAGCAACGAACAACCTGGATCTCGCCGTAATTGGCAGATCTGTAAAATCTCAAGACACAAACATAAACACCGATGAGAAAATATCGGTAGTTTGGTGTCTCTGCACCTTAACAACTGAAGAGTGACAGGAAGGGCACAGAGGGGGTAGCGGAAGAAAAGAAACCCGTAGTGATACGGGAAGAATATTTGCGGAGAGTTTGATCCTGGCTCAGGATGAACGCTGGCGGCGTGCCTAATACATGCAAG